>JGI26114J46594_1000184_pt1 | contig 17153 bp, 12 predicted proteins | sample AOAMet1_18_M0_10_2_FD_46594 | JGI IMG/M metagenome (IMG submission 46594) | reverse complement strand
TTTTAGGCAAGCCTGCGTGAATTGAATTTTATCAAGCTTTGCAATAGGTCCAATCTCTAGGGCAATCTTTGCATTTATTTCTTTGCGGAGTTGGTCATGATTTGTAACATCGGTTTTTTTTAGGGTTACATACCCGTAAAGAGCGGTCCCTTTTATATCATGAGCAAATCCTACAACAGCGCTTTCTGCAACCAAAGGGTGTTGATTTATAGCATCCTCGATAGGAGCTGTGCCTAAATTATGACCAGAAACTATAATAACATCATCTACTCTTCCTGTAATTCTATAATTGCCTTCAGCATCCCGAAGTGCACCATCCCCCGTGAAATATACGTTTTTAAAGGCAGAGAAATATGTTTGCTTATACCGCTGATGATTTCCGTAAATAGTACGCGCCATAGAGGGCCACGGAAAGGTGACACATAGTTTTCCTTGCCCCTGAGGCGTTGTAATTTGTTGTCCTGTGTCATCCATCAGGGCCAGTTTAATACCAGGCAAAGGTAGGGTTGCGTAAGTAGGAATTGTTTTTGTAATTCCTGGCAATGAAGTAATCATAATACCACCCGTTTCTGTTTGCCACCAGGTATCTACAATGGGGGCTTTATTTTTACCTATATGATCATCATACCAATGCCACGCTTCTTCATTTATCGGTTCTCCAACTGTGCCAAGAACCTTTAAAGAAGATAGATCGTGTTTCTCTACTAGAGATAATGATTCTTTTGCTAGGGCTCTAATAGCTGTTGGAGCGGTATAAAACTGAGTGACTTTGTGTTTTGCAACTACCTCCCAAAAGCGTCCTGCATCTGGATAGGTAGGTACCCCTTCAAACATCAAAGAGGTAGCTCCGTTGGCCAAAGGGCCATAACAATGTAACTATGGCCTGTTACCCAGCCAATATCTGCAGTACACCAATACACATCTTTCTCTTGATACTGAAATACATTTTTAAATGAATAGGCGCTATACACCATATATCCAGCAGTTGTATGTACCATTCCTTTGGGTTTACCCGTAGATCCAGAGGTGTATAAAATAAATAAAGGATCTTCTGCATCCATAACCTCAGCCTGGCAAACACCAGAAGCGGCATCAAGTAGGGGTTGTATCCAATAGTCACGGTTCTTGTGAAGGGTAATTTCGGTTCCTATTCTTTTCACTACCAAAACACTCTGTACTGCCTCACAGCTTAAAAGTGCGGTATCAACAATAGATTTTAAATCTATGGTTTTGGCGCCCCTGTAAGACCCATCACTTGTTATAACCATTTTACAGTCGCAATCATTTATGCGTGTAGCCAAAGCAGCAGCAGAAAACCCAGCAAACACCACAGAATGAACAGCGCCAATTCTAGCACAGGCCAAAACGGCTATTGCCAACTCTGGAATCATGGGCAGATACAAACACACCCGATCTGCTTTTTGAATGCCTTTACTCTTTAGCACATTTGCCATTTTACAAACACGCTCATGAAGCTCTGTATAACTAATAGCAACAGGCGGTTGGCCGGGATCATTGGGCTCAAAAAGCAAGGCTGTTTTTGATCCTCGAGTGGCCAAATGCCTATCTATACAATTTAAGGTAATGTTTAACTTAGCGCCTTTAAACCAGCTAACCGACGGAATCGATAAATCATGCTCTAACACGCTTTCCCAAGGGGCTATCCAGTCAAAATTTTCACGGGCAATAGTCTCCCAAAAATCTTGCGGAGTGTTTGTTGCATCTTGGCAGGCCTGGTTATATGCCTCTAAAGAATCAATATTATAATGGTTTTGCATGTAAAGATGTTTTAGAAACAGAAAGATACTTATTTTTTTAAATGCTACTGTTTTTAATTAAAAATAAGTCCCGTAACTTTAAAGCTATTAATTTGTATTAACAAACAGCACAACTCTTGAAAAAACTACTCCAGACTCTTAATATTGTATTTTTTATTGGGACTATTTACGTTAATTACGGCTCCAGTACGGGGATGTTTAACAACTCAACACAGGCTGCCATAAGCGGTAAATATCAAACTCTTTTCACACCTGCTAGTTACGGATTTTCTATATGGGGGGTTATTTATCTTTTACTTCTTGGTTTTGTTATATACCAGTCTAGAAGCCTTTTTGTTAAAGTAACTAATGATGCATTTGTAGAAAAAACAGGATGGTGGTTTATACTCAGTTGTATAGCAAACAGCCTTTGGTGTTACTTATTTGTTTGTGATCACATCCTGCTATCTACCTTTGTTATTTTCTTTATTTTATTTTGTTTGTTACAAATTGTAACGAGAAACAATATGAATCTTTTGGAGTCGCCACTTTCAAAAATTACTTTTTTGTGGTGGCCATTTATTATTTATAGTGGATGGCTAACGGTGGCCTGTATTGCTAATGTAACCATCTACCTTACAAAAGTTGGCTGGGATGGCTGGGGGATTTCCCCAGAGGCCTGGACCTTTACAATGATTGGCATTGCCACTTTTATAAATCTTGTTGTCACCTGGAGACGAAATATGCCCGAATTTGCCTTAGTTGGCGCTTGGGGTCTAGTGGCCATTGGAGTGGCAAACACAGGCAGTTATGAAGCTATAAAACAAATGGCCTATCTATGTGCTGGGGTTTTACTTTTGAGCAGCAGTATACACGGTCTAAAAAATAGAGCCACCAACTCACTTGGTAAACTTCTTACAAAATCCTAAAAAAGAATTTTAATTGTTTAAATATATCTTAAGGGCCTTTGTAAGGATTTAACTTTGGTCTATTTTTGCATACTATGAGCAAAACACTTGTTCGCTCTCTCTTTAGAGGGTCTTCTGCACAGGCAGCATTAAAAACCCAGCTCACCGAGCAAACCAGGGATAACTGCGTGGTGTCGGGACTTGTTGGAAGTGCGCTTTCAATTTCAATTGCTGAACTTTTCAAGGAAACAGCGCTCCCTTTTCTACTAATATTAAATGACAAAGAACAAGCTGCATATCATCTCAATGATTTAGAAAATATACTGGGAGATGAAAGTGTATTGTTCTATCCCGGAAGCTACCGAAGGCCTTATCAAATAGAACAGACAGACAACGCAAATGTTTTGCTGCGAAGTGAGGTGTTAAACCGCATCAATTCCAGAAAAAAACCAGCGCTTATTGTTACCTACCCCGAAGCGTTATTTGAGAAAGTTGTCACAAAAAAAGAACTAGAAAAAAACACCCTAAAAATTTCGGTTGGAGAAAACCTATCTATAGATTTTGTAAACGAAATATTATTTGAATACAATTTTAAAAGGGTAGATTTTGTGACAGAGCCTGGAGAGTTTTCTGTTCGTGGTGGTATTTTGGATGTATTTTCCTTTAGTAATGATGAGCCCTATAGGATTGAGTTTTTCGGAGATGAAATAGACTCCATAAGAACCTTTGATGTAGAAACACAACTCTCTCTTGAGCAGTTAAAAAAAGTGTTTGTCATCCCTAATGTAGAAAACAAACTAATGGAAGAAAACAGAGAGAGTTTTCTAAAATACATCTCTGGAAAGACAATAATTTGCCTTAAAGATCAAGAAATAGTAAACAGCGCTATAGACGCTCTTTTCACCAAAGCAACCCAAGCATATGATACGCTACAAGGGGAGGTTAAAAGAGTTTCTCCTGAGCTGTTATTTTGCACCTCAAGGCTATTAAAAAAACAATTTGAAGGGTTTAAAACAATAACCTTTGCTACTAGTAATCCTCACGGGCTAAGAGAAAAAGCCGGTGATACACTCTTAAAAAATACCGCAAAGCTCATTGGCTTTAACACCAAGCCACAGCCCTCTTTTAACAAGCAGTTTGATTTACTGATTGAAAACCTAAATCAAAACACAGATAAGGGATATACCAATTATGTTTTCTGTAGCAGCGACCAACAAGCCAAACGCTTTGAAGATATTTTTGCAGATGCTAAAGTGGCTGTAACACAATTTGAGACGGTTGTTTTTCCGCTTTATCAGGGGTTTATAGACCACCAGTGCAAACATGTTTGTTATACAGATCATCAAGTATTTGAACGCTACCACAAATTTAGCCTTAAAAACGGCTACGCTAAAAAACAAGCCATTACCCTAAAGGAATTAACCAACCTTGTGGTTGGTGATTATGTAACCCATATTGATCACGGAATAGGAAAATTTGGAGGGCTTCAAAAAATTGAAGTAGAAGGCAAACAACAGGAAGCCATTAAATTAATATATGGGGAGCGTGATATTTTATATCTAAGCATTCACTCATTACATAAAATTTCGAAATACAACGGCAAGGATGGCACCGTTCCAAAAATTTACAAGTTAGGAAGTGCTGCCTGGAAAAAATTAAAACAAAAAACAAAAGCAAGAGTAAAACACATTGCTTTTAATTTAATAGAATTGTACGCAAAAAGAAGGCTTCAAAAAGGATTTCAATATGATCCAGACAGCTATTTGCAACATGAGCTAGAATCTAGTTTTATCTTTGAGGATACCCCAGATCAATCTACGGCAACTGCAGATGTAAAAGCAGATATGGAGAGTGAGCGCCCCATGGACCGCTTAATTTGTGGTGACGTTGGGTTTGGAAAAACAGAAGTTGCGGTTCGTGCAGCTTTTAAAGCCGTTGATAATGGTAAGCAGGTTGCCATTTTAGTGCCAACCACAATATTAGCATTTCAGCACTTTAAAACCTTTAGCGAAAGACTAGAAACCATGCCAGTAAAGGTAGATTACCTAAATCGCTTCAGAACGGCCAAGGAGCGTAAAGGTGTTTTAGAGAATTTAAAAAATGGAAGGTTAGATATTGTTATTGGTACCCATCAGCTAGTTAGTAAAGCTATCGAGTTTAAGGACCTTGGCCTGTTAATTATAGATGAAGAGCAAAAATTTGGGGTTGCCGTAAAAGACAAGCTTAAGACCATTAAAGAAAATGTAGACACCCTCACCCTAACGGCTACTCCAATTCCAAGAACGCTGCAGTTTTCACTTATGGCCGCCAGAGATTTGAGTGTTATTACTACACCACCACCCAACAGGCATCCTGTTGAGACAAACGTAATTCGCTTTGGAGAAGAAACCATTAGAGATGCCATCAGGTATGAAATATCTAGAGGAGGACAAACCTTCTTTGTACACAACCGCATAGAAAACATAAAAGAAGTTGCGGGTATGATACAGCGTTTGGTTCCAGATGCTAAAATAGGTATTGGCCACGGGCAATTGGAAGGTAAAAAACTAGAAGGGCTTATGCTCGGGTTTATGAATAATGAATTTGATGTACTGGTGGCTACAACTATTATTGAAAGCGGGCTGGATGTGTCAAATGCAAATACTATATTTATAAACAATGCAAATAACTTTGGCCTGAGTGATCTGCACCAAATGCGGGGGCGTGTGGGTAGAAGTAACAAAAAAGCATTCTGTTATTTTATTACACCTCCTTATTCTGCCATGACAGATGATGCCAGAAAAAGAATTACTGCCCTAGAGCAATTTAGCGATCTAGGGAGTGGAATTAACATTGCCATGAAAGATCTTGAAATTCGTGGAGCTGGAGATTTACTTGGCGGAGAGCAAAGTGGATTTATCAATGAAATTGGTTTTGAAACCTATCAAAAAATATTGGCAGAGGCTATAGAGGAGCTGAAAGAAAAGGAGTTTAAAGAGTTGTATGAAACCACCGATACAGAATTTAAAAACAGAGCCTTTGTAAAAGAAGTTACCATAGACACAGATTTTGAAATATTATTTCCCGATGATTATGTCAACAACATTACCGAGCGGTTAAACCTTTACACCAAACTTAACGAAATTAAAGATCAAGCTGGGTTGGAGGCATTTCAAAAAACCTTGGAGGACCGTTTCGGGGAGCTTCCCTCACAGGTAATTTCCTTATTTGATAGTGTGCGCATTAAATGGATTGCAATAAAAATGGGGATAGAGCGGGTGATTATTAAACAAGACCGCTTTATTGGTTACTTTATCAGTGACCAACAAAGTGATTTTTATCAAACCCAAGGCTTTTCTAAAGTGCTAGACTTTGCACAAAACAATGCGTCAAAGGTAAAAATTAAAGAAAAAAACACTCGGGGTGGGCTGCGTTTATTACTTACCATAGAAAACGTGTCTTCTATTTCAAAAGTGCTGGACATGCTTGAAAAGACTGGCCTGTAAAACGTTTTTTATTTGTGTTTAAAAGTGATAAAATGCATCTTTAAAGTGCGTAATCTCTTGGTTTGATTTATTCTTAATGATGGCCAAAATATCAAACCTTGCCTCTAAGGGGATGTTGTTTGAAACCAAATACTGGTTTGCCGCCTTGAGAAGCAGTTTTATTTTCTCTGGGCTCACAAAAGATTGTGGGTCACCAAAAAAATTACTGTTTCTTGTTTTGACCTCAACAATTATAATTTGAGCCTCTTTTTTTGCAATGATGTCTATTTCTGCCTTTTGAAACCTCCAGTTTCTCTCTAAAATAACATAGTTGTTTTCTAGTAAATAACCTACTGCAAGAGATTCTCCCAGGCGGCCTAAATCGTTATGAGTTGCCATAATTTTATACTGCTAAAAATGGTGGCTATAAAAAGGGGAGTGTTGTAACTATAAAATTAGATAATAATATTTTAAAAACTACTCTAACTATAGCTTAAATGTACCTGTTTTTGTGTCACCTCAAAGGTTACTACTTTACCAAAAACTAGCGCTCTATTATCTTTAACATGCCCTGCAGGAAAATTAAAACTAACTGGATATTGATACTCTTGGACTGCCTCAAATATAATCTCAGGGGCTGTTTTTCCAAAACCAATGGTATTGTCTCGCATATCACTCATACCCCCCACAATAAGACCTGCAAGATTTTTAAGACGACCACTTCGTTTTAAATTTTGCATCATTCTGTCTATATGATATAACATTTCATCAAGATCTTCAATAAACAAAACTTTGTCTTTCCAATCTATCTGCGAGGGGCTGTCTAAAATACTATACAGCACAGACAAATTACCCCCAACCAAGGTGCCCGTTGCCGTTCCAAATCTGCAAGGTAGCGAAGCGTCGAGGCTATAGGAAATATTAGGGTTTTCTGCAAATAGCGCTTGTTGTAATGTGTCTCTAGAGGCTTTTGATCTCTTTTCTATCTCTAGACACATCTGCCCATGAATGGTAGGGATGTTAAACCTATTGATATGACTATGCAAGACCGTAACATCACTGTAGCCAATAATCCATTTTGGTTGTTGTGTAAACTGAGTGAAGTTTAACAAATCACCATACGTATGGTGCCGTAACCTCCTCTGGCGCACCAAATAGCTTTTATGTTTGGATTGTCTAGAGCGTTTTGGAAATCTTGTGCGCGTAGGGAGTCATCTCCAGCGTATTGGTTATACTTGGCCTCAATGGTTTTGCCAAGGTGCACCTCTAAGCCCATTTTTTTTGCAAATAATATAGCCGGAACTAGTTCTTTACTTGAAACTTTTCTAGCCGTAGAGACAATAGCTATAGTATCGCCTTTTTTTAGTTTTTTAGGGTGCTTTTGATGTGTTATATTCAAGTGTAAACTGTTATATATTAAACTTTTGAGTTATATTTATATTTGAAATTAAATCCTATTATAAAAGTACAAAGTATTTAATCACATTGGAGCAATAACAAACTATTTTTATGGAAGTCACAACCAATCCTCCTTGTAACACCGCGCTACTTGAGGAGTACATCCCTTCAGGGGAAAACCCTTGGACATCACAAAAAATAAAACACCTCTACAGGCGCCTAGCCTATGGTGTTAACTTGGCAGGTATAGATGCCACCCTACCTCTTACACCCGCTACTGTTGTAGATTCTATTATAGATACGGCCATCAATTTACCTCAGACAGCTGCGCCATCATGGGGGTATTTTAGCATTAGTGATTTTGCTGATTTTGATTTAGAAAATCCAGCAAATGTTAGTCAATGGTTTATCCAAACCGCAGGTGATACTATTGAAGGAGGACTAAGAGCTAGATTAACCATGTTTTGGATGAATCATTTTGTTACTGAGTTAGACAGCTACGGATCTTACGCTCCTTATATGTTTCAATATTACAACTTAATGCAAACACATGCCTTGGGTAATTTCAAAGAGTTTGTTAGAGCTGTTGGAGTTAATTCTACAATGCTTATTTACCTCAATGGGTTTGAAAACACTAGTAATAACCCAAACGAAAATTATGCTAGAGAGCTTTTTGAATTATTTACCTTAGGGGAAAACAACAACTACACTCAAGAGGACATCATACAAGCCTCTAGAGCATTAACAGGTTATAATCACTGGGATGACCCTGGCGCACAAATATATTTTGACCAAAGCACCTGGGATGAAGGCCCTAAAACAGTTTTTGGATCTGAGGAGTTTTATACCTATGATGAACTTATAGACACCCTGTTTGAACTCAGAGAAACAGAGATTGCCCAATTTATTTGCACCAAAATTTATAAATACTTTGTAAGCCATCAGTACGATGTCATTACACAAGAAGATATTATAAACCCATTAGCACAAACCCTCATTGATGCAAATTTTGAAATGGCGCCAGTGCTTAGGCAGCTTTTCAAGAGCCAACATTTTTTTGATGATCGTGCACTGGGAATCGTTATTAAAAATCCTTATGATGTAGTCTTTAATTACATCAATGAAGGTAATTTCTTTTACAATGAACCTGTTTTAAATGGACTCGTGTATTACACTGGTGTTATAGGGCAAGAAATATACAGCCCCCCTGATGTTTCTGGTTGGCAGAGAGATCAAACCTGGATAAATACAGCAACCTTATTAGCAAGGTGGCAAATAATGGAGCTTTTTAATGGGTATCTATTTGATCTAGAATTACAATCACAGTTTGTTGATTTGGCAAGAGAACTCTCCAGTGATAGTAATGACCCATATGTAATAACAAAAGCCGTAGTAGATTTCTTTAACTCAAAAGAATTGTTTACCCAGGCAGATTATCAAGTAGCTACTAGTGTTTTAAAATGGGAGGTCCCTCAAAATTATTATGATGATGGTATTTGGAATCTAGACTATGAATCTGCACCATACCAGGTATATTTATTGCTTAACCACATAACAAAATTACCCGAATTTCAACTTAAATAAAACTTCTATGCCCAATAAAAATAAGCCTTGGAGTACAAAAAATAAAGCAGTAAAAAAAGCGCACGATCAAGAGCATGCTACTTGGAACCGTCGCTCTTTTATACAAGCTCTTGGGCTTGCTGGAGCAGGAAGCATGATGCTGGGAGGGACCAATGTAAGTGCAACAGTACCCTCACCTTTATCTGTAGCGCTGTCTGGGTCAGAGAATGATAATATTTTAGTCATCATACGTCTTAAGGGAGGAAATGATGGGCTTAATACNGTAGTGCCGCTTTATGATTATGACACCTATTCGAATTTACGTCCAACGATACGTCATCAAGAAAATGAACTTCTCTCGCTGAGTCCAGATTTTGCAATCCCTAACTACATGAACGCTTTAGAANCTGTCTGGGGAGANGGGAACATGAAAATAATTCACGGCGTTGGATATCCAGACCANAACTTATCTCACTTTAGATCTAGTGATATATGGGCCACAGCTGATGCCATTAACATTGAACCTACTGGATGGTGGGGACGATACTTTGAAGACTTGTACCCAGATTATTTAATCAATCCGCCTGAGGTGCCACCTGCNATACAAATTGGAAGTGTTGGAAATCTTATTTTTGAAGGTGCTAGTTCAAATTACGCATTTTCTGTTGCCAACCCAGATCAATTAGCCAATATTGCACAAACAGGAGGGCTGCATGATGTGGTGAATCTTCCAGAGTGTGTGTATGGAGATCAGTTACTTTTTTTAAGGGCTCAAACCAACACAACTTTTACATATGCTGAGGTAATAAATGACGCATATACATCCTCTAGCAATGAAGCCTCATATATTCAAGGTACTTTGTCTGACCAACTAGCAATTATAGCTAGAATGATTAAAGGAGGGCTTGGCACAAAGGTTTATATGGTTTCTTTAGATGGTTTTGATACCCATGCAGATCAAGTAAATAAACAAAGAACCCTTCATGAAGACCTTGCAAACAGTATAAAGCACTTTTATGAAGACTTAGCAAGCGCAGGATATGATGACAAAGTGTTGGGCATGACAATTTCTGAGTTTGGAAGGCGTCCCTATGAAAATGGATCTAATGGTACAGATCATGGAGCTGCTTCTCCAACATTTCTTTTTGGAGCAGGACTTAACGGAAACGGGTTTGTGGGAGCCCATCCAGATATAGATGCTAGCGCATGGGATAATAACAATAATCTTGTGCCCTCCACAGATTTTAGAGATGTATACGCCAGTGTATTAACAGACTGGTTTTGTCTAGACCCAAGTATTGTAAATACAATTTTATTAAACGATACNTACCAAACACTTAATCTAGGGTTTAATTGCCAGGGTTTAAACACCTCAGATTTTGCAAATGTGAGCCGCTTTAGCCACGTTGCTACCTATAGAGATAACAGAACTTTTATTGAAATAAATATGCAAAATTCGGCCCATGTAGAAGTCAAACTAATTAACATCCTAGGGCAAGAGATGGTGACTCTTTGTAATGAAATTTTAACTCCGGGCAATCATATAATAGATGTAAAGGCTAGAGCCAATACAAGACTAGCCTATGGACAGTATATTTACAGGATTAATACCCTAGGGCAATTTTACAGTAAGAGTATTTTAATCAAGTAATATCAATTTTTAAATTACGTGGCATCTGCTTATTAAAATGCTATTTTTGCAGCATAACCTTTTGCCAAAAAATATGAGTCAAGATCCAAAAAGATATACCATTACAGCTGCATTACCCTACACTAATGGCCCTGTGCATATTGGGCATTTAGCTGGTGTGTATATACCCGCAGATATTTACGCTCGTTTTCAACGCATGCAGGGAAAAGATGTAGCCTTTGTTTGTGGTAGTGATGAGCATGGAGTTCCTATAACTTTAAAGGCAAAAAAAGAAGGGATTACTCCCCAGCAGGTAGTTGATAAATACAACAGTATTATAAAACAATCTTTTGAAGATTTTGGAATTTCTTTTGACAACTATTCTCGTACAACGTCAAAAATACATCATGACACAGCTAGTGAGTTTTTTAAAAAACTACACAGTGAAGGAAAGTTTATAGAAGAGGTAACACAGCAACTATATGATGCAGATGCAAATCAATTTCTGGCAGATAGGTTTGTGGTGGGTACCTGCCCAAAATGCGGTAATGAGGAAAGTTATGGAGACCAATGTGAAAGCTGCGGCACCTCCCACAACGCAACAGATCTTATAAATCCAAAAAGTGCTATTACTGGCGCTGTACCTAGTTTAAAGGAAACTAAACATTGGTTTTTACCCCTAGATAAGTACGAGCCATTTTTAAAAGAATGGATTCTAGAAGAGCACAAAAAAGATTGGAAAACAAATGTCTATGGCCAGTGTAAATCCTGGATTGATGATGGTCTTCGCCCCAGGGCGGTTACACGTGATTTAGATTGGGGGATCCCCGTTCCTGCTCCAGATGCAGATGGTAAGGTACTATACGTGTGGTTTGATGCTCCTATTGGATATATCTCTGCAACTAAGCAGTGGGCAAAAAAACAAGGCAAAGATTGGGAGCCATATTGGAAAGACAAAGACACCAAATTATTACATTTCATAGGAAAAGATAATATTGTTTTTCATTGTATCATTTTCCCTAGCATGCTTAAGGCAGAAGGAAGTTACATCCTGCCAAACAATGTGCCTGCAAATGAGTTTTTAAATCTTGAGGGAAATAAAATTTCAACCTCAAAAAATTGGGCCGTTTGGCTGCATGAATATCTAGAAGATTTTCCAGATCAGCAAGATGTATTGCGTTATGTACTAACAGCAAATGCACCAGAGACAAAAGACAATGACTTTACCTGGGCAGATTTTCAAGCAAGAAACAACAATGAACTTGTAGCCATCTTCGGAAACTTTATAAACCGCGTAACGGTATTAACTCATAAATACTATGACGGGATTACTCCAAGTGAGGGAATGCTCTCGCAAATAGATATAAAAACCCTAGAAACAGTAAGGGCATATCCTGCGGTTATTGAAAGCTCTATAGAGCGGTACCGCTTTAGAGAGGCGCAACAAGAGCTGATGAATGTTGCTCGTTTNGGTAATAAATACTTGGCAGATCAAGAGCCTTGGAAAACTATAAAAACAGATGAGCAGCGCACCAAAACAGTTATGTTTGTTGCCCTTCAAATAGCCAGTGCGCTAGCCATTTTAAGTGAGCCNTTTTTACCTCATACTTCAAGAAAATTAAAAGAAATGCTCCGTATTAATTCCAGAGAAACTCAAAATAGTTTGCAATGGAGTGATGTAGCTACTAAGCAAATACTTATAGCCCCTGGACATACCATTAATACAAACGAACTTCTTTTTAGCAAAATAGAGGATTCACAAATACAAGCACAAATGGATAAGCTAACTGCTAGTAAATTAGCAAATGAAATTGCTGAAAAAGTAACAACGCCGCAAAAAGACACCTGCACTTTTGAAGATTTTACAAAATTAGATATGCGTGTTGGAACTATTATTGAAGCAGAAAAAATGCCAAAAGCTAAAAAGTTATTGGTATTAAAGGTAGATACAGGACTGGATGTACGCACCATTGTCTCTGGGATTGCAGAGAGTTTCACGCCCCAAGAAATTATAGGAAAGAGGGTGACGGTTTTGGTAAATCTAGCACCAAGAGCGTTGAGAGGGGTAGAAAGCCAAGGTATGATTTTAATGACCCAAATGCCAGACGGAACACTAGTTTTTGTAAATCCAGATACTGCAGGAGTAAGCAATGGAGATAGCATTGCATAATGATGCTTAAAATTGCGAATCACCCTATTTATACCTATTCGCTTCCTCAGGGACACCGGTTTCCTATGGTTAAATATGAACTGCTTCCTAGGGTATTGCTTGAGGATTCGATTTGCACTCCAGATAATTTTTTTGAGCCCCAAAGAGTACCGCCAGCACTTATTTTAAAAGCCCATGGGGAAAATTACTATAATAAATTAGTAAATCTATCTCTTGATAGAAAAGAGATCAGGAAAATAGGGTTTCCATTAAGACAAGAATTGGTGGACAGAAGTCATTATATCATTGGGGGCACCATACAAGGGTGTGAGTTTGCGCTGCAAAACGGTGTTGGCATGAATATAGCGGGAGGCACACATCATGCTTTTAAAGACCATGGAGAGGCCTTTTGCCTTCTAAATGACCAAGCCATAGCTGCACATTATTTGTTAGATACCCAAAAAGCATCAAAAATACTTATTATAGACCTTGATGTGCATCAAGGAAATGGAACAGCAATGCTGTTTAAAGACAATCCAAATGTGTTTACATTTTCTATGCATGGGGCCAAAAACTATCCTTTTAAAAAACAAAGAAGTGACTTGGATATTGGTCTAGAAAACGATACCCAAGACGCTTTATATTTGGAGATTTTAAAAAACACATTGCCCAAACTAGTAACAAAAGTAAAGCCAGATTTTATATTTTACTTAAGTGGTGTAGATATTTTGGCAAGTGATAAATTAGGCAAATTAGGGTGTTCTCTAGAGGGGTGTATGCAAAGAGATCGTTTTGTTTTTGAAAGCTGTAAACAGGCAAACATTCCTGTTCAAGTAAGTATGGGTGGCGGGTATTCTAAAGACATTGATGTTATTTTGGAGGCNCACAAAAACACCTTCAAGGCGGCGCAAGAGGTCTTTTTCAATAAANTNTTTTAGATCTTTTTTATAAAATCTTTTAGAGANTGNCCTTTAGGAATTTCCATCTTTTTTCTAAGATTATAGCGGTAGTTATCTACAGATGCCGCACTAATCCCTAATTGCAATGCAATTTGTTTTGAGGGCTGTCCTAAACGCAACATGGTAGCGACCTTTTTCTCCTTCTCGTTTAAATTAGAATACAATTGGTCTATTTTGGCTCTAAAGGAATCATTGGTTTCGTTAACCTGTTGGTAGAGTTGTATTTTCTCTTTATTTTGATCAATATCATTATTGATGAAATGTATGGTGTCTTTAACAACAGCTTTGTGAGTATCATTAATAACCTTTACTTCTTTTAATTTTAGTTTGATTTTCTCTAGCAATTCATTTTTTTCTGAAATATGAATAGCAAAATCTGTAATCTGTTTGTTTTTAAAAATTACCTGAGCATCGAGGGCTTCTTGTTTTATGGAGAGTACTTCTTGTTTAGCTATTAAATTTTCTCTTTTAATGGTATTTAATTTTTTTTGGCGGTAAAAAGAAATAAGGAAAAACAATAAAATTAGACCTAAAACACCAAAAGTAAAATAGGTTTTATCTCTAGATAGTTTTTGTTCTGCTTTTGATACTTGCAATTGTGCGTTTTTGGATTCTAGCTTGGCAGATAATTCATTATAATTAAACTCAGACTGAATTACATTAAACTTATTTTTTTGTAAAATAGCGCGCAAACTATCCTTTATTCTATAGTGTTGTTGTAAGGATAGAAAAGCATTTTTTGGGTCCTTGTTTAACGTGTAAAGCTCAGATAATTCTTTATAAAGGTCTTTTTTTGATTCCTGAAATGAAGAAATTTCTTCATTTTTTAGAATGGTTTGTAATTCTAAAATTCCTAAGCCTAGTTGCTTTTTTTGTTTATAAATTTTGGCTTGTTGGCTTGCAATGGAGATGCGGTGAGATAGATTTTCAGAAATGGAGGCTTGTATCCTGGCACTATCTAGATATTTTTCAGCAAGGGTAAAGGTATTTTTGTTGGTATAAGCCTTGCTTAAAAAAGTATATCCTTCTGCCAATATATAGGCTATGCTGTCTTTTTTGTCTAGCTGTAAGAGCGTGTCATAAATTGGTATTGCCAAATCAGGCTTGTCTTGTTTTAAGTAAATTTCCGCCCTGTATTTGTCTAAGAAGTGAATGCCCTGAACATTTTCAACTTTAGCGTACATGGTTTGAGCGCTATCAATATACTTCTGGGCAAGTGAGTATTGTTTTTCATCAAAATAATGAGCAAACATAAACTCATAAGATTCTCCAGTCTCCCAGTAGGCGTCTATAGACTTTGATATTATAAGTGCCTTTTTTATACATTCTAGGGCTGTTTCATTATTTTTTATAGAAGAATATATTGCAGCCAAGTGAGTATAGTTTTCTGCTAAATATGTTTTGGTTTGAATGTCTTGATCATCTTTTAATAAAAATTTATTGGCCTTTAAAAAGCTTTCCAAAGACAAATCAAAACGTTCTAGATAATTATAAGCAAGCCCCCTGTTTGTGTGGGCGTATGCAATCCCTGCTAGGTGTTTTTGATTAGCGGCAGAACCATATTGAAGGGCGCTATCTGCATACTTCAATGTGTTTAAATCATTTTCAAGGTATTTTTCTAGCACAGAAAATCTGTTATATGCTCTGATGATGTTAAAGCTGTCTTTTGCAACTTTACTCAGTTCTAGCGCTTTTCTCAGATAAAAAACAGCGCTATCTTCAGATTTTGTCACATAATCAAAACCAACAATTAGAAGATGATCAATCTGTGTAGCTATAGGTAGTCCTTTAGTTTGTAGTTGGTTTTTTATATCCTCTAATGTGATATCAGGGGCTTGTTGCTGGTCATTTTGAGCATNCAAAATACCNGTAAGAAAAAATAAGATAAACCAAATGTTCTTTATCATAGCACTATCAAAAATAAACTAAACAATCAAAATTAGTGGCATTATTGAGAGCAAACTAGTTCATATTTTTCTCATACTCTAGATGAAAAACCATAATTTAACTATAATTTTATAGTGCAAATGTATTTAATCTTGTTAGAGGGAAATTAAAATTACAATTGCTATGAAAAAGAACGAAAGCCATTATTTTTAATAATGGCTTTTTTTATGACCACTCAAGAGGTTTGTTTTTTCAAATACAATCCCAATTTTATTTTATGGTAGGGTATTTTCTGATCAAAATACTCAAAATAAGCTTTAACACTATCTGGGTTTTCTAGTACTTTTTTTGCCTGCTGAATCTTTAAAATCTCTGAGGAGTTTATAAATTGATGTAAATCTAATGGGGTGCCTAATTCATTTATTTTTATCAGATGCGTATACACGGTGTTGTCGGTAATACCTCTTTTGTGGGCAATTTGGGCTACAGACAATCCCTCTAGAAACAAATTATAACTTTTTTGGTGGGTGGGTAATTTTGTGGCCTTGCCCTCTTGGTGCTTTGCAATTATTTTAATAAAAGCAGGTGCATATTTTTCAAGTTTGGCTTTTCCTACACCACTTATTTTAGAGAACCCTTCCATGGTGGTTGGCTTTTTTTGCTCCATATCTTTAAGACTGGCATCGCTAAAAATAACATAGGCTGGCACGCCCATGTCTTTTGCATAAATAGCCCGAAGAACTCTTAACTTTTCAAATAATTCTTTTGTTTTAACAGCGCTAGTTTCTTTAACCTCTTTTGTTTTGGGCCTGCTGCTTAGACAAGGTTGCTAGTTTAATTTGCTTGCCTTCAAACAAAATCTGTTTTGCTTGGCTAGTTAAAAGCAATCTACCCCCTTGATGAAACCAAATTTCTANTACTCCTTGATTGAGCAGCTGTATAATATATTGTTGTAGATCTCTCCAAGAGATGTCTTTTGCAGCTCCAAATGTTTTGATGTGTTGGTATCCCTTTTCAAAAACTTGCTGGTTGTTAGACCCGCGCAATACATCTATGACAAGACCTATAGCTTCTTTTTCTTGAAGTCTAACTACCGCTGAACATATTTTTTGGGCGATGAGTGTCCCATCAAAATAGGTTGGAGGGTTTTTACAAATATCACAATTACCACAATCCTGTGTTATAAATTCGCCAAAGTAGTTGAGAAGCGCTTTACGTCTGCAACTCAGTGCTTCTGCAAATTGCTGCATGCGCTCTAACTTGGCTATTTGTATTTCTTGAGTTTGTGTGCCCAGAGCAAACTTTTGCAGTTGCATGACATCTGCATAGCTATAAAATAAAAGTGCATGTGCTTTTAAACCATCACGGCCACCACGGCCAATTTCTTGGTAATAGCCCTCAATGTTTTTAGGCATATTGTAATGTATTACCCAGCGTA
>JGI26114J46594_1000182_pt1 | contig 17444 bp, 18 predicted proteins | sample AOAMet1_18_M0_10_2_FD_46594 | JGI IMG/M metagenome (IMG submission 46594) | reverse complement strand
TTTAGGTTAGTAGGCTATAGCTACTTTTTTCTTGATGCCTTTTCTTCATGACCTGAAACGCCAAAACGTCTAGCTAATTCTAACTCAATCTCTTCAATACTAATATCCTCATGGCGCAGAAGGACCATGATGTGGAACCATAAATCAGCTACTTCATGGATAACTTCATCTCTACCTTCTTCTTTCACTGCTTGAATAACTTCTTCAGACTCTTCACTGACTTTTTCTAAAATCGAATTCACTCCTTTGCTATACAAAGAAGAGACGTAAGATTTATCTTCAGATGAAGATTTTCGTTCTTCCAGAATTTTTTCTAGGGTATTTAGAATGTTATCCATAGATTTCTTTGGGGTCTTTAATTACCTTAGAGACGCATTTCCATTGATCATTTTCAAGTTTATTGAAAAAACAATTAGCACGTCCAGTGTGACAGGCAATGCCACCTTTTTGATTCACTTTGAGCAAGACAACATCTTGATCACAATCAGTAAATATTTCGACTATATCTTGGTAGTTTCCAGATTCTTCACCCTTGAACCATAGTTTTTTGCGCGACCTTGAAAAATAGACTGCTTTCTTTGTTTTTAAAGTTAAAGCAAATGCTTCCTCATTCATCCAGGCCATCATCAAAATTTGATTTGTTGAATAATCTTGAGTGATAACCGGAACAAGGCCTTTCTCATTAAACTGTATAGTATCTATAGCTTTCATGTTGAAGTATTAATATTTAGTAATAATTGTACCAATGCATCCTAAAACAATTAAGATTTATTTATTAGAGGCCAGCCTTAAGGCTGGCAACAATAAATTGATCTAAATTTCCATCAAGAACATCTTGGGTATTGCTACTTTCAACACCTGTTCTTAAATCTTTAATTCTTGACTGATCAAGCACGTATGAACGAATCTGATGTCCCCAACCAATATCTGACTTTAAATCCTCAACATCTTGCTTATCAGCATTACGCTTTTGCATTTCTAGTTCATAAAGCTTTGATTTTAACTGTTTCATTGCTTGATCTTTATTAGCATGCTGTGAACGTCCATCCTGGCACTGAACCACTGTTGAGGTTGGTAAATGAGTAATCCTGACCGCTGATTCAGTTTTATTAACATGTTGACCACCAGCTCCTGAAGCTCGATAGGTATCAATTCTAAGTTCAGATGGATCAATCACAATTTCAATATCATCATCAATCTCAGGCGATACAAAAACTGAAGAAAATGAAGTATGTCTTTTTCCATTTGCATTATATGGGGATTTTCTAACGAGTCTATGAATCCCTATCTCACTTCTAAGCCAGCCAACGCATAGTCACCATCAAAGTGTATGGTGGCTGATTTAATGCCGGCAACTTCACCAGCTGAAACCTCCATAAGCTTCACTTTAAAATTGTGCTTGTCACCCCATCTCAAATACATCCTTAAAATCATTTCAGCCCAGTCTTGAGCTTCAGTTCCACCAGATCCAGACTGTATATCTAAGTAGGCAGAGTTTCGATCCATCTCACCACTGAACATTCTCTCAAATTCATAAGTGGCAATAGAGTTCTCTGTTTCACTTAAATCGGAAATGATTCCATTAACTGTGTCACTATCATTTTCAGTCTCTGCCATTTCTAAGAGTTCTTTAGCATCATTTAAGATGTTTGATGAGTTTGAAAATGTTTCACACAGATTATCAAGTTGAACTTTTTCTTTACCCAGGGCCTGAGCTTTATCAGGATTAGACCAAATATCTGGATTTTCTAGTTCTAATTTAACTTCCTCAAGTCGATCTTGTTTTTCATCAAGCTTAAGATGCTTTGATAATATATCCAGTCGATCAATAAGTTCTGAAATTTTTTGATAATAAGCTGATAGTTCCATGACTCTATTTTAATGCGTCAAGTAATAAAAAAGCCCCAAAATAGGGGCTTTTATTTGTCTGGTGTAAATTTCTTATTTTCTTAAGCCTAACCTTGAGATTAAATTTGCATAAGTAGTAAGATCATTATTTTTAACATACGCAAGTAATTTTTTGCGCTGTGAAACAGACGTAAAAGCCCTCTTCTTGAATGATGGTCTTTTTTGTGAGTTTTAAAGTGCTCAGTTAAGTGGCTAATTCTAGCAGTTAGGAGAGCAACTTGAACATCTACAGAACCAGTATCTGAAGGGTCTTTTTGGTATTCTTTAATAATAGCTTGTGTATCAATTGACATAATTTATAGTTCATGTAACAAAAATTTAAGTTGAGAATTATACGCTATTTTTTTGAAATGTTGTATTTCTAATCAAATATTATTAATTAAATTTGTAAAAGTTTTTTTCATCATTTGGCCTTGTTTTAAAGCGACGATGAATCCACAAATACTGCTCAGGTGAGNGATTAATTTGTTTCTCTAAAATTTGATTAATAACCGTTGCATCATGAATAGGATCATTTGATGGATAGTTGGAAATTGGTTTTTCAAAGGACATTAGATATCCATTACTGGTTCTAATAAAACTATATGGAATGACTCTAGTGTTGTTGTTTTTGGCAAGCCTTGCAGTTGCTGATGCAGTGGCAGTTTGAATGCCAAAAAATGGAGCAAAAACACTATTATTTTTACCCAAATCTTGATCAGGAGCATACCATATCGGAAGGCTATTATTAATCGCTTTAATAATGGATCTAGTGTCAGTACTTTTAATCATAACAGCGCCATTTTTTTTATATCCTTTGACCATAGTACTATCAAATAGTGTGTTATTTTGAGGTCGGTAAATATTTGCAATGGTGTGCTTAATTAATAGCGCACGACTCCCTAACATGAGCGGCATAAAATGTGAACAAAGAAGAATAATCCCTCCTTCTTCTTTCAGGGCATCTTTAAAAAAATGTTCATTCTTTATGGTTAACAATTTTTTAATTTTATTATCACTTCCATAATAAGCATTCGCAGTCTCAAAAAAACTGACTCCAATTGCCTCAAAGTGTCTCTTGACTAGTCTCTCAACTTGAGGTTGTTTTTTTTCAGGAAAACAATGTGAAATGTTTGAGTAAGCTGTTGATCTCAACTTATGCATAAATGGATGCATCATTCTTCCAATGGCTTTTCCAGCAACCACTTGAGCTTTGAATGGAATAAAGACTCCAATACGCATAAAGAGTATTAGAATCCAAGTAAGTAAAAATTTAGGGTGAATAAATTCGACGTTTAACATTAAAATAAAATTAAATGAAACTAAAAAATAAGCTGTAAATTATGCCATTTGTTGACAGAGATTTTATCAATGATTTACCCAATAGAGTAGATATTGTTGGTTTAATCAATAAGCGTGTCGCTTTAAAAAAGGCCGGTAAAGATTATAAGGCATGCTGTCCTTTTCATGAAGAAAAAACACCTTCCTTCACTGTAGTCCCAACTAAGCAGATATACCATTGTTTTGGTTGTGGTGAAAGCGGCGGCATCATTGATTTTATTATGAAATATGATCATTTGGCTTTTGTGGAGGCAATAGAGACTGTGGCAGGCGAGTCTGGAATTTCAGTTGTCTATGATCAAACTGCTAAGCCTGTGGATATGCGCTTTAAGAGATATAACAAATTAATGGAAGAGTTGAGCAGCTTTTATCAGGAACAACTCAAAACTTCAGCTGCAAAAAAGAAAGTAGTGGATTATGCTAAAAATCGTGGAGTAAGTGGATCGATTGCGAAACGATTTGAACTAGGCTTTGCGCCGCCAGGCTGGACTAATCTTTTTGATGCATATAAAGATAGTGAAGAATCCACACAAGACCTATTGACAATGGGAATGATTGTCCCCAAAAAAGATAAAAAAGACGACTATTATGATCGTTTTCGAGATCGACTTATGTTTCCTATTCACAATACAAAGGGATCAGTTATTGGCTTTGGAGGCAGAGTCTTATCGAGCAAAGATAACCCCAAGTATTTGAATTCACCCGAAACCCCTTTGTTCTCTAAATCAAAAGAATTATATGGCCTTTACCATTGTAGAAAATATTCCAGGAAAATAGATGCAATCATAGTTGTTGAAGGCTATATGGATGTTATCGCACTTCATCAACAAGGAATCACTAATGTTGTTGCTACATTAGGAACGGCCACTACTTCGTCACATTTACAGGTTTTATCCCGTACAGCTGAGACCATTGTTTTTTGCTTTGATGGCGATAAGGCAGGAAGAGATGCAGCTTGGAAAGCATTACAAACGTCATTACCTGCTATCACTGCAGGCTTAGTTATTAAATTTTTACTATTACCTGAAGGGGAAGATCCTGACACATTGATTAATAGTGAATCAGCTAAAGCATTCAATAAAAGGGTAGATGAAGCGCAAACACTTTCTAACTTTCTATTTGAACATATAAAGGCTGAAGTNCCTTTTAATACGATTGAAGGCAAGACATTATTTTTAGAAAAATCAGCAGCATTAGTGAATCTAGTAAGCTATCCAATCTATCAACAACAATTAATAGAGGGTATTGCTCAAACCATTGGACAAAATATAACTCAAGTAGAAAAAGCAATTGAGCAAAACATTGCAAATAATACCCAGCACTATTATGCCAATGAGCTTGAGCAAGCAGAGATAGTCAATCAATCGTTTCAAACAAAGCCCAAAAGAACCTCCCCTTCAAGTATAAAAAGTCTTATGTCTAGAATGATATCCTGCGTCATTAATTATCCATCACTTGTTAATGATCCAGAGACATCGAGTGTGATCGAAGAGAGGGCTAGGAAGTTACCAAAATCTGATGTTTTGGTTGAACTAATAAGGCATGCTCAAGTTGAGTCTGACCTTTCAAAGGAGGCATTATTATTACCTTATAAATCTAAAGAAAGAGTTTATAACCGACTTAAGGAACTAAGCGTAATGGAGCCCTTTTTGAGTGAGTATGAAGCTAAAGAGGAGTTTGGGTATACCCTCACTGCAGCTGAAAAATTCTATGAAAGAAAATCTACAAAGGCCTCAATTCTCTCCGCTAAAACTCATGATGAAGAAAAAGCTGTGATGCAAGATATTATGAAAAGCAAGGTGAGCGCAACCCGCCAAAAAAAATCTTAACCCTCGAGTAAAGAAATTACTTCAGGATCATTAATGAGTATTCTTTCCATGGCTTTTTTAAAAGCCATGGAAGCAGAATTGGATCCTTCACATCGGTTTCTCATGGTTGGATCCCATGATACAAAGCATTTTTTTGGATAATCAAGCCTGACAGCCATAATGTATTTAGGTTTATCCGCAGGAGAGTAACCAACAAAATAAGTTCTCTTGGCGCCGTCTTTATTGTATTGACCATCTATAACCATTTCAGCAGTTCCAGTTTTGCCAGCTACTGAATATCCATCAATAACTGCACGGTAACCAGAGCCATTATCTGAAGCTACAGAATCTAAAATCTGAGAGATTCTTTGTGTTGACTCTGGAGTAAATACTTGTGTAATNNTTTCATTTTTATTNTCATCTTTTAGAAGCTTAAGTGAAGGGAGAGCCCCATCATTTGCAAAGACTAGATAGGCTCTTGCAAGCTGAGCAAGATTGGTATTCATAGGTCCATGGCCAAAAGAGAGGGATCTTTTATCAGCCAAGCCCCAATTACTAAAATGTCTCAAGACTCCTGAGTTTTCTGTCCCAGGCATCACCCCCAGGGATCTTCCAAAACCCAGTTTTTCCCATGTGTCATAGAACTCTTCATTTTCAATATTTTCAGCTACCATTACCGTACCTAAATTATGTGATTTTTCNAGTATTTGTTGAATTGTCATTTCAAANTACTTTTTATCAGGANGTATATTTCCAACACGATTTTTAACATCTATTAACTCATCATCAGTGGCAGTTATGACTCCTTTGTCTAAGGCAAGAAGCATCGTGAAAGGTTTCATTGTCGATCCTGGCTCGGTTTTATCAGAAAAAACACGATTTCTATAATCATCTGCACTATAACTTTGATGATTATTTGGATTTGTTGATGGGTAATTGGCTAGCGCTAATATTTCACCATTTGGAGACAGAACGATTGCTGCAGCCGAATCTGCCTCATGGAATTCTGCCTGTTCTTTTATTGCATTGAAAACATGAAACTGAATGTCTGAATCAATCGTCAGTTTTAAGTCTTCTCCTTGCTTAAATTTTTTAATCATTTCAGCATCATAATAGATATTTGAATTATCTTTATTGTCTGCTAGCCTTTTTACTCCATTGATTCCAGCTAAATATTGATCATATTCAGACTCAATTCCAAATACCCCAATATTTTCTGAATTAGTTTTTCCAATCAAAGGCGCNATAGAGTCTTTTTTTGGATAATAACGAAAGCCGCCTGATTCAATGGCTACGCCAGCGATTCGTTGTCTAGCACATTTGTTTACCTCAATCATTTCTTTGGCAGNTGGCTTCATCCCAATAATCTTTTTAGCCTTATCGATAAGAGTGANNGTAGGATTTTTAGATGTCTTAAAACACACCTTAGACCTTTTCTTTTGAAGTTCAGCAATATTTTTTAAAATAGGATCATTTACCTTGAGTTTTTCTTTAACAATAAAGTATTTTCTTTTGTTTATTTTTTTTTCAATAATTTGCTCCCTGAAATCCATTCTGGGCATCTCTAATGCATCTGCCAAGAGATCAATATATTCTTCTTGAATAATCATAGGATCTAGATTAATTTTTTTATGTATCAGATTGATTGCAAGCAGATTATTATTTCTATCTAAGATGTTTCCTCTAATTGATTTTTCTACAAGTGAAAACTCTGAATTTTTAGAGGCTTTGGCTTTAAGAGGAATATCGTTTGCTTTAATATCGGTTACACTAAAGGCGCGATAGATAAAAATGATGACAATTGCAATAAAGCAAATTTTGACAAGTGACTGCCTATTTCTATAACCTTGAACGCGAGCTATTTTCATATGGTCACCTCTTCCATTTCAGACTCAAGAGGAGCAATCATTAATAATTCATCTTGTGATTTTTGATAGACAGTTACTCCACTTTGAATTTCAGAATATTCCATCATTAACTGCCTATTCAAGGCATTAATTTTTTCATTCTCATTTTTGAGTGTTTTCTCTGTTTTATGCAGTAAATACATTTCATGATGCCAATGGATGCTTAATATTGATAAAAGTATTATTGAAATTACTAAACTAAAATTAATTACAATCCTTTTTTGAAAAATCGCTAACACTTCTCAGCTATCCTTAAAATTGCACTTCTTGATCTTCTGTTTATTTTTATCTCTTCATTTGAAGGCTTCACTTTCCCTAGATCCTTAAGGAGGCAAGGTTGAGTATCATTCATCATGATAGGTAAGCCTTTTGGAATCTGCTTAGGCCGAGAGTGTTTTTGGATAAATTGTTTAACAATTCTATCCTCAATTGAGTGAAACGAGATAACAGCAAGCCTTCCTCCTTTATCTAAAGCATCAATCGTTTGGTTTAATGCTTCAGAGAGCATTATTAGCTCATCATTAATGGCTATCCTTATGGCCTGAAAAGAGCGCGTTGCAGGGTGCTTATTTTTGCCTGGTTTGACGACGGTCGAAATGAGATTTGCTAACTCAAGAGTTGTCTTGATTTCACTATTTTTTTGATATTCCTTTATAGTTGAAGCAATAATACGACTTCTTTTTTCTTCTCCATATTGATAGAGCGTATCAGCGATTTCTTTTTCACTTGTCTCTTTAAGCCATTCTGTAGCAGTGAGTCTTTGAGATTGATCCATCCTCATATCAAGTAAACCATCTTTATTAAAGCTAAATCCCCTATCGGCATTGTCTATTTGAGGAGAGGAGATTCCTAAATCCATTAAGACTCCATCAACTTTACCAATCAAATTAATTTTATTAAGCTCATCATTTAAGTTTGAAAAATTACTATGAATCAGCTCTAGCCGTGGGTCAGAGAAATTAATCTCTGCATATTTAATTGCATCAATATCTTGATCAAATCCTATAACNCTTCCCAAGCTATCTAGATGATTTAGTATTCCTTGAGTATGACCACATCGGCCCAAAGTGGCATCAACATAGATGCCACCTGATTTTATGTTTAGACCTTTTAAAACCTCATTAAAGAGAACAGAGTCATGATAGTTAGATTCTTTAGTGGACGCATTATTCTTACTTAATGACATTTAACTAAAGAGAAAGTTTTGAAATTTCCTGAGGTACTTCAGTTTGATTGCTTAGTCTTTCAATTTTTTCAATTTGATCTTTCCATGCCCTTTCATCCCAGATTTCAAAACTTTTACCTTGTCCACTCAGTATAACTTTATTATTTAAATTAGCGTAATTCTTATGAGAGCTAGGAATAAGAATCCTACCAATTTTGTCTAATTCACAATCAATGGCATGCCCAATAAGTTTTCTTGATAATTTTTTGGTATGAATATTAAGAGATGGAAGTTCTCCAATTTTGAGTTCTAGTTGCTGCCAATCTTTTAAAGGATAGAGAACGAGACAAGGATCATCAGGATGAATGCTCATGACCATCTGTCCAGAACAAATTTTAGTGACTTGTCCTAAATGACGAGTAGGAATTTTAATCCTACCTTTTGCATCCATTGATAAAAGGTGAATTCCACGAAACATAAATCCATTTTATACCATTATTTACCATTTATTGCCACAAATAATTTTTTAGAAAATGGCTCTTATCTTTAATATTTTTTTTAAACTCATAATTTAGATAAATTAATATATTCCAAGAGTAAATGATTATATAAAATCAAAAATATCCCTACAATACTAATGGGAATAAAAAAAGTCTATATTTTGAAGGAGAGAGGATGAAACAAAGAGTTGGAATCATAGGCGCAGGCCCAAGTGGACTGGCACAGTTAAGGGCTTTTAAGTCTGCTGAAGAAAAAGGAGAAGAGTTGCCAGAAATAGTCTGTTTTGAAAAACAAGACAATTGGGGAGGGCTATGGAATTATAGCTGGAGAACTGGGCTTGATCAGCATGGTGAGATTGCGCACAGCAGTATGTATCGTTACCTGTGGTCTAATGGGCCAAAAGAATGCCTGGAATTTGCTGACTATTATTTTGAGGAACATTTTGGCCACCCAATTGCCTCATTCCCTCCAAGGGAAGTTTTGTTTGACTATATTCAAGGTAGAGTAGAAAAAGCTAAGGTTAGGAATATGATTCGATTTAATACTGCAGTTCGAAATGTTGAATACGATGAAGAAAGTGAACTATTTACAGTCACAGTCAGTAATCTTGTTGACGATGAAACTTACTCTGAAAAATTTGATTATGTCATTGTCGCGAGTGGACACTTTTCAACCCCCAATGTTCCAAATTATGATGGCTTTAGCCATTTTAATGGCAGGATATTACATGCCCATGATTTCAGAGACGCTATGGAATTTAAAGACCAAGATATTTTGGTCATAGGCAGTAGTTATTCTGCTGAAGATATTGGTTCACAGTGCTATAAGTATGGCGCTAAATCAATCACTAGTAGCTACAGAACGGCGCCAATGGGTTTTGGCTGGCCTGAAAATTGGGAAGAAAAGCCAGCGCTAGTTAAGGTGGATGGCAATACAGCTTTCTTTGCCGATGGGACTTCAAAAGAAGTAGATTCGATCATTCTGTGCACAGGTTATATTCATCACTTCCCCTTCTTACCAGATAGTTTAAGATTAAAAACTAATAATATCCTTTATCCTCTTGACTTATATAAGGGCGTCGTCTGGGAGAAGAACCCAAGACTTATGTATCTAGGAATGCAAGATCAATGGTACACATTTAATATGTTTGATGCGCAAGCTTGGTACGCAAGAGATATCATTCTAAAGAAGATCAGTCTTCCATCTTTTAGTGAAATGCAAGCACATACACTTGAATGGCATGAAAAAGAAACAGCACAAGACGATGTTGCATACGCGATTGACTTTCAAGGGGCTTATACTCAGATGCTGATTGATGAGACGGATTATCCTAATTTTGATATTGAGGGAGTTAACAGAACTTTTATGGACTGGAAACATAATAAGAAGGATGGAATTATGACTTTTAGAGATAAGTCACATGCCTCACTCATGACTGGAACCGAGTCTCCACCTCACCATACGCCATGGCTCGATGCTTTAGATGATTCTTTAGAATGCTATCTTGATATTTAATTTAACTGGAGCGCTGTTTCAACATATGAATTTTTCATTGAACAAAATGAATTCTTCATATAAAAAACACAATTAAAGACTAAAATTCACCGGCTTATAAAATATAATATGCAGCTTACTAAAGGTTAAATTGTTATTCGGTGAACAATAAGGTCTATCATAAAATTGAAAACTCTTCAATTGAAGACGTTCTAGAGCGTGCGAGACAATATCGTTCTTTGCTTCAGCCCGAAATGGCAATTAGCATTTGCCTAGATATTTTTGCTGTTGATAACAATAATCAAGACGCTTTAGTCATATATATTCTTGCATTAACCGATCAGCTATCTCAGAGTGAATCTAAGGTCCACCGTAATAAAATTACAGATAGTATCAAAAAACTTAATTCAGAATTTTTACGTCATTATTACTCTGGAATCTTCCTAGAGAGGCAAGCAAGAAGCTTACTAAAGCACTCCATGTCTCGATCTTTTGCATATGATGGATTTATTGAAGCAATTGCAGAATTTGAGATCGCAGAAAAAATGGCTCCTGATCATTGTGCCGACCCAATTTTGCGATATAACAGTTGTCTAAGAACAATAAAAAAAGAGAACCTTCAACCACGTCAAGAATTCGATGAACTATACTAATAACCGAACAGTCAGTCTCAAAAAAATGATGGCAATGGCTGGATTATTTTGGTTTTTTTTCCTAATATTCTATCTATTGGGAGCTCTAACCTTTCACTCTGGTGAAGAGGCCTTTACTGCATTTTATGTCTGGTTTAATGGCTCAATTTTTTATCCTGTTTTGGCCACTTTATTAATAGCGACACTAGCTTTCCATGTAGTTGTTGCTGTTACGAGGCAACTTTCAAATAATATAAGTAGTGGTGATCGATATAAAAAACCTTATCCAAAGGCTGTCCCCCGAATAGTGGCCTGGTCAGGTGCGTCTATCATTCTTATTTTTATCATTACGCACACCGTTCAAATGTTGTCTATTAATACTGTTGATTTATATTCGGAAATTACCAATATTTTTCAAAGGCCAGTAATGTGGGCCATATATGGGCTTGGAATGATTGCCATTTCAACACACTTACATCATGGACTTTCAAATGTACTTCAGACTTTGGGCGTTTCAAGCAAACAACATAAGGGTATTGCTCTCTTGATTGTTCTTCTTATCATGGCAGGTTATGCCTCAATTCCATTAGGTATTTTGTATGCAAAAGTTTAATTCAAATGTTCCAACAGGGCCTCTAGAGAATCGTTGGGAGAAGCATAAATTTGATCTTGCTCTTATAGCGCCCCAAAATAGGAAAAAATACAATGTAATAGTCATTGGGACTGGTCTGGCAGGTGCATCATTATGTGCCACCTTAGGTGAGGCAGGATACAATGTCCAGTCTTTTTGTTACAATGATAGTCCCAGAAGAGCCCATTCAATTGCTGCTCAAGGCGGAGTCAATGCTAGTAAAAATTATCAAAATGATGGAGATAGTACCTGGAGACTTTTTTACGACACTATCAAGGGTGGAGATTTTAGAGCGAGAGAGTCCAATATTTATCGTTTAGCTCAATTGAGTTGTAACATTATTGATCAAGCCGTATCCCAGGGCGTTCCTTTTGCCAGAGAGTACAGTGGTTATTTGGCAAATAGATCTTTTGGTGGCACCCAAGTGTCCCGAACTTTCTATGCTAGAGGTCAAACCGGCCAGCAACTCCTTTTAGGCGCATATAGTTCTATGAGTAAAGAAATCGCCTCAGGGAGAGTTAAACATAAGTCAAGATGTGAAATGTTAGAAGTCATACTTATTGATGGAAAGGCCAGGGGTATTGTTGTCAGAGACCTAACGACTGGTGAAATTTCATCTCATACAGCTGATTGTGTTGTCATGTGCACGGGGGGCTATAGTAATGCTTACTATCTGTCAACAAATGCAAAAGGCTGTAACACCTCTGCAACATGGAGAGCCCATAAGAATGGAGCTTACTTTGCAAATCCAAGCTTTACTCAAATCCATCCCACATGTGTCCCACCAACTGGCGACAGCCAGTCAAAGCTCACATTGATGAGTGAGTCACTGAGAAATGATGGCCGCATATGGGCCCCAAAAAATAAAGAAGATTGCGATAAGAGTCCAAATGATATTGCAGAAGAAGATCGTGATTACTTTTTAGAGAGAATGTATCCAGCCTTTGCCAATCTTGTTCCAAGAGATATTGCTTCCAGAGCTCTTAAGGGTATCTGTGATGAAGGAAGAGGAATTGGTTCAGTTGTAAATAATCAGCGCCTTGGAGTTTATCTTGATTTTTCCTCGGTGATTCAAAAAATGGGGACTGAAAAGGTTAAAGAAAAATACGGAAATTTATTCGATATGTATAAGAGTATTACCGGTGAAAACCCTTATGAAGTTCCAATGAAAATTTACCCAGCACCTCATTACACAATGGGTGGCTTATGGGTTGATTACAATTTGATGACAACGATAGATGGTTTGTTTGCTTGCGGAGAGTCTAATTTTTCAGACCATGGCGCTAATCGCCTTGGAGCTTCTGCTTTGATGCAAGGCCTTGCAGATGGATATTTTGTTGCTCCACAGACAGTTGCTAACTATTTAGCACGAGGAAAATTTGAGGAGGTTAATGATGACCATCCTGAAGTATTGGCAGCCGTTGATTCAGTTAAAAGTCGTATTGATAGTTTAATGAATGCTCCTGATCCTCAGCATTCTCCAGATTACTTTCATAGAAAAATAGGAAGCATTTTGTGGACGTCATGTGGCATGGCAAGAGATAAGGATTCACTCAAAAATGCAATCGCTTCAATTGAGAAACTCAAGGCAGATTTTTGGCAAAAAATTAAAGTGACTGGAGTCGATAAAGATTTTAATCAGACGCTTGAAAAAGCTGGAAGAGTTGCAGATTTTATTGAGCTTGGACATTTAATGTGTGTTGATGCTTTGGATCGAGATGAATCATGCGGTGCGCATGCGCGNCTTGAGTATCTGGCTGAAAGTGGAGATGCAATGAGGGATGATGAAAATTTTGGATATGTGGCTGCTTGGGAGTACAGTGATGACAAACCTGTGCTTCATAAAGAGCAACTTGATTTCGAGTTTATCAAGCCAACATATAGGGACTACAAATGAATTTTACATTACATATCTGGCGACAAAAAAATACGCAAAGTGATGGAAGTTTTGTCACNTATGAGATTAGTGATATCGACAGTGACACTTCTTTTCTTGAGATGCTTGATCAGCTAAATGAAGAGCTCATAGAAAAAGGGGAGGACTGCGTTGTTTTTGATTATGATTGCCGAGAGGGTATTTGTGGCACNTGCTCATTGGTAATAAATGGGCATCCTCATGGTGAAAAGAAGGCCACTACAACTTGTCAGCTTTATATGAGGGATTATGCCAATCAAAGGGAATTATGGATTGAGCCTTGGAGGGCAAAAAGTTTTCCAATAGTCAAGGATCTTGCAGTCAAGCGGGAAGCGTTCGACCGCATTATCCAATCTGGTGGGTTTATTTCTGTATCAGTTGGCTCTGCTCCAGAGGCCAACTCACAATTAGTCAATAAAGATGATGCTGATTGTGCATTTGATTCTGCAACATGTATCGGCTGTGGTGCATGCGTTGCAGTTTGTCCAAATGCTTCAGCCAGTTTATTTGTAGCCGCTAAAATCAATCATTTTGAACGCTTACCTCAGGGAAAAATTGAAAGCAAAAAGCGGGCAGAGAGGATGATTAATCAGATGGAAGAGGAAGGGTTTGGAAGTTGTTCAAATCATCGACATTGCGAAACNGTTTGTCCAAAAGAAATTTCGGTTAGCAATATTGCTGCCATGAATAATTTACTATAAAAATAATTAATTTAGGAGATGTGATGAAAGTTGTAATATTAGGTGCTGCAGGTGGAATTGGTCAGGCTCTTGCCTTGCTTCTTAAAACAGAGCTTCCCAGCGGAACAGAATTGTCTTTGTATGATATTGCTCCAGTAACGCCCGGGGTTGCAGCTGATTTAAGTCACATCCCAACTCCAGTTAAAGTGGAAGGTTATTCGGGTGAAGACCCCTCTCCTGCTTTATTAAATGCTGATATTGTATTGATTTCTGCTGGTGTGGCTCGTAAGCCTGGCATGGATCGTTCAGATTTATTTAATATTAATGCTGGAATTGTAAAAAATCTCGTTTCTTCTTGTGCTGATAATTGCCCCAAAGCCCTTATTGGTATNATTACTAATCCAGTTAACACAACTGTTGCAATTGCGGCTGAAGTTTTAAAAAATAAGGGTGTTTATGATCCCACAAGGTTATTTGGAATCACTACTCTTGATGTGATTCGCTCAAGTACATTTGTTGCTGAAGTCTTCAATAAAGATCCAATGGATGTTAAAGTGCCAGTTATTGGTGGACATTCTGGAATCACTATTCTTCCCCTTCTCTCTCAATCTGGCTTCGAATTCAGTGACGATGATGCAGCCGCAATGACTAAACGGATTCAAAATGCAGGTACAGAAGTTGTCGAAGCTAAAGCAGGGGGTGGCTCGGCCACATTGTCAATGGGACAGGCTGCCGCTAAATTTGGCTTATCCCTAGTAAGAGCCCTAAATGGTGAAAAAGATGTCATAGAGTGCACCTACGTTGAAGGATCTGGAGAATTGGCTAGATTTTTTGCTCAGCCAGTGCTATTGGGTAAGAATGGTGTCGAAAAAATACTCAATTATGGCACTCTTTCAGATTTTGAACAGACTACCCTAGATGATGCTCTTGACACGCTCAGATCTGATATAAAAATCGGCGAAGAGTTTGTAAAGTAGTAGTTAATTAACAAAATTTAAGGGTCAGAATGTCAAAAAGTTTGCATGATAGAGCTCTAGCTTATCACAAAGAAGGTGGACCTGGGAAACTTGACGTAACCTCCCATAAAAAACTTGATAATGATCAAGATCTCAGTTTGGCATACAGCCCTGGCGTTGCTGCGCCGGTAAGGGAGATTGCTAAAGATCAGAGTAATGTATACCAATACACAATTAAGGGTAATTTGGTAGCGGTTATTACTGACGGTTCAGCGGTTTTAGGTCTTGGAAATGTTGGTCCTTTAGCAGCAAAGCCAGTTATGGAAGGAAAAGCAGTTTTATTCAAACACTTTGCAGGCATCAATGTTTTTAATATTGAGCTTGATACTCAAAATGTTGATGAAATAGTTAATACGGTTAAGAATATTGCACCTACTTTTGGCGGAATCAATTTGGAAGATATTTCTGCCCCGCGCTGTTTTGAAATTGAAGAGCGACTCATTAAAGAGCTAGATATTCCTGTATTTCATGATGATCAACACGGCACTGCCATTATTGTTGCAGCTGGACTTTTAAATGCTCTTGAAATTCAAGGAAAATCAATTACTTCTGCTAAGATTGTTGTTGCAGGTGGTGGTTCTGCTGGCATAGCAACTCTAGATTTATTGGTAAATCTTGGATTTAAAAAAGAAAATATGATTCTGGTTGACCGAAGGGGCGTTGTTTCTAAAGAACAAATAAGCATCGTTAATAAGTACAAAGCAGCTTTTGCGGTGGATACGAGTAAAAAGACTTTGGGTGATGCAATTGATGGAGCTGATGTCTTGATTGGTGTTGCAAGAGGTAATCTTGTTACTCAAGCTATGATTAAATCGATGGCCAAAAAGCCAATTATCTTTGCTTTATCTAATCCTGATCCTGAAATTTCAGTTGAGGATGTTTTTGCTTGTAGAGATGATGCATTGATGGCAACTGGCAGAAGTGATTTTCCAAATCAGGTTAATAATGTGATTGGTTTTCCTTATATTTTTAGAGGAGCGTTAGATGCTAATTCCAAGATTATCAATACTGAAATGAAAGTTGCAGCTGTGCATGCTATTAAGGATCTCGCAAAGCTACCTGCTCCTCAATCTCTATTAGAAATTTATCAAGTTAAAGAGCTCAGTTTTGGTAAAGATTATTTCATTCCAAAACCTTTTGATCCTAGACTCATTGACCTGATTCCAAAAGCTATATTTGATGCCGCAGTAAAGAGCGGAGTTTCACGCTTAAAATAATCATTTTTATACCTCATATTTAGCTTATTTAATCCTTGCTAAGCAGAATTAGTTATGGGATAATGTCNGATTGTTTTTTTGGAGGGGTGGCCGAGTGGTTAAAGGCGACGGACTGTAAATCCGTTCTCTCTGAGTACGTTGGTTCGAATCCAACTCCCTCCACCAGAGAAANANGAGAATAGGAAATTGCGGGTGTCGTATATTGGTATTACCTTAGCCTTCCAAGCTAATGAGGTGGGTTCGATTCCCATCACCCGCTCCANGTGGTTAGGACTGTGCTCACCTAGCTCAGTCGGTAGAGCACTTCCTTGGTAAGGAAGAGGTCGCCGGTTCAATTCCGGTGGTGAGCTCCACTTTAATTTGAATGTATACAGGGGATTAAAAATGGCAAAAGAAAAATTTGAAAGAACCAAACCACACGTAAATGTGGGAACAATTGGTCACGTTGACCATGGTAAAACGACTTTAACTGCAGCCCTTACTAAGGTGATGGCTGAAGCCCGTGGCGGTGAGTTCAAGGATTACGCAGATATTGATAATGCTCCTGAAGAAAGAGAGCGTGGTATCACTATCTCAACAGCACACGTAGAGTATGAGTCAGAAGCTCGTCACTACGCACACGTTGACTGTCCAGGACACGCTGACTATGTGAAGAACATGATTACAGGTGCTGCTCAGATGGACGGCGCTATTATTGTAATCGCTGCAACAGATGGACCAATGGCTCAAACACGTGAGCACATTCTATTGTCTCGTCAGGTTGGTGTTCCATACATTGTGGTTTACATGAACAAAGCGGATATGGTTGACGACGAAGAGCTCGTTGAACTTGTTGAAATGGAAATCCGTGAGCTTCTAACAGAATATGAATTCCCAGGTGATGACACGCCGGTTGTTTTTGGTTCAGCACTAAAAGCACTCGAGGGTGACACATCAGATATCGGTGTTCCTTCAATCCTGAAGTTGGTTGAAGCATTAGACACTTATATCCCAACACCAGAGCGTGATACAGATAAGACATTCCTTATGCCAATTGAGGACGTGTTCTCAATCTCAGGTCGTGGTACTGTTGTTACTGGTCGTATCGAGCGCGGCGTTGTAAACGTGGGTGATGAAATCGAAATCGTAGGTATTAAAGACACTCAGTTGACTACATGTACGGGTGTTGAAATGTTTAGAAAGTTGCTTGACTCAGGTGAAGCAGGTGATAACGTTGGTGTTCTTCTTCGTGGTACCAAGCGTGAAGAAGT
>JGI26114J46594_1000169_pt1 | contig 18105 bp, 14 predicted proteins | sample AOAMet1_18_M0_10_2_FD_46594 | JGI IMG/M metagenome (IMG submission 46594) | reverse complement strand
GTAATTTTAATAATATCGTACCGTAAGAATTTAGATTAACCAATAGAGGTATTGGGCACGTATGCCAAAATGATGTTTTTTGTTTTTTACACGTAGTTTATTATTATACAAAGTCGCCTGTAGCACTACAGGCGACTTTTTTTAATCCCTCTTTATTGCGCTTTTGTTGGGTTTCTTTGCGCTACAAATAAAGCAATTTTCATTTTTAGTTGAGTAGCAAAATAGAACAGGATTGGAACAATGATTAATGTCAANAANGTGGCAATGATTAAACCATATATAACAGTCCAGGCCAAAGGTCCCCAGAAAATTACATTATCCCCTCCCATATAAATATTNGCATCAAAATCACTAAATAAGGTAAAGAAATTTATGTTTAAGCCAATAGCCAGCGGGATTAGCCCTAAGACAGTAGTAATTGCTGTTAACAGTACAGGGCGTAATCTTGCCTTACCTGCTTGTATGATGCTATCTAGTAAATCTTCTTTTTCAAGGTATTGACTTGCATCTAGATCCAGCNTATTTTTCTTTCTATCGATAAGCAGTTGGGTATAATCTAGCAGCACAACACCATTATTAACAACAATACCGGCAAGGGATATAATACCCATCATAGTCATGATAATAACAAAAGGAGCTCCAGAAATTACAATACCCCCAAAGACACCAATAAAGCTCAGGAATATAGCAATCATGATAATTAATGGCTTAGAGACAGAATTGAATTGAAAAATTAATATCAGAAAAATTAAGCCCAAACCACTAAAAAAAGCACCCATTAAAAAGGCCTGTTCTTTATTTTGTTTTTCTAGTTGCCCTGTGTAATCAATTTTCACGCTATCTGGTATGCCTTCTATATTTAGCATTTCATTTTTTACCTGCGCAACTGCGGCTCCGGCATCTGTATATCCTGGAGTTAATGCAGAGTACAGTGTTACAATTCTTTTAGATTGTTTGTGCTTTATGGCACTAAACCCAGAGTTGTTTTTTTGAGATGCAACTGTAGAGACTGGTATTTCACGCAGTTTTCCGGTGGGTGTTCTAAAGGTTATCGATTGGTTAAAAAGCGCACTTGAGTTGTAGCGGCTTGCCTTGTTGAAACGAATATATATATCATAATCTTCTCCGTCTTCTTTGTACACTCCTGCTTTGGCGCCAAATAAAGAATTACGCAGTTGCTGGCCTATTTGCCCAGCATTGACCCCTAGTTCACCTGCTTTTTCTCTGTCAATGAGAACCTGCATTGCTGGTTTGTCTTTATTGACGTCTATTTTTAGCTCATCTATGGCAGCTATGTTTTTAGTGTTTAAAAAAGCACGCATTTTTTCGGCAGCTGTGATAAGCTCATTGTAATCACTTCCAGAGAGCTCTATGTTTACAGGTGCTCCTTGTGGAGGTCCATTTGAGTCTTTCTCTACAGAGATGATAATTCCAGGATAAATTCCCTTTAAATCTTCTTGTACTTTTTTGCGCAATACCTCACTGTCTTCTCCACGGCGGTATTTGTACTCTCTCATAGAGGCTGTTATTTTTCCTCTATGGGGCATTTCTGCTGCAGAACCTCCATCTGTTTGCGGATTCCCAGCCCCTTCTCCTACCTGAGAAACAGCACTTTCTACCAAATAATTAAACCCTCCATCTGTGTACTGGTCACTATTTATAGTGTTGTATACACGCTTTTCAATTTCTTTGGTGATGGCATTTGTTTTTTCAATAGAGGTCCCTTGGGGATATTCTAGGTAGACAATAATTTGATTGGGTGTGTTGTCTGGAAAAAATTCAATTTTTGTTCTTTGGTTAGAAACCGAAATTCCAAAAGCTGCAAAAGCTCCAAATAGCATTACAAAAGTAAACCCAATAATAAGATAAGGTCTTGNACCTTTAAAGGCTGTTGTGAGATTTTTTTTGTACCAATTCTCTAACCTAGTAAGTACTNTGGTCTGAAATGTGTTGGCAAGTTTACGAAGTATTAAACGATACACCCACAACATGATGGCAGTGAATATCATTAGGCTTCCAAGACCGCTATAAGCGCCCCCAAATGCCATAATAAATGCTCCAATACCTATCATAATTCCTGAAATAGCAATGATGTTTTTTAAAGGCATGTCTTTATCCTGGGTAGACATAAATTGAGACACAAGCACCGAATTAAAGAATATGGCAACAAATAAGGAAGATCCTAATACCACAGATAGCGTGATAGGGAAATAGATCATAAATTGCCCCATTAGCCCTGGCCATAGTCCTAGGGGTATAAATGCAGCGACAGTAGTTGCTGTAGATATAATAATTGGAAATGCAATTTCTCCAATACCTTTTTTGGCAGCATCTACGCGGCTAAGCCCTTCCTCGTCCATTAATCGGTATACGTTCTCTACCACTACAATACCATTATCAACCAACATTCCAAGACCCATTATTAGTCCAAATAGAATCATGGTGTTTAATGTGTATCCCATCCAACCCAATATCATTAATGACATAAACATAGACATGGGTATTGCAAAACCAACAAACAGCGCATTTTTAAAACCAAGGAAAAACATCAATACCGTTACCACCAAGATGATTCCGAAAATGATGTTATTGACCAAATCGTCTACTTGCCCAATGGTTTTTGATGATTGGTCATTGGTGATGTTTACCTGCAGGTTTGAAGGAAATACATTGGCCTGAGTTTGGGCAACAATACGTTCTATTTTTTCTGCGGCAGCAACCATGTTTTTTCCAGATCTTTTCTTAACATCTAGCATCACCACTTGGTTGCCGTATTCTCTGGCAAAGGTAGTTCTGTCTTTCTCCTTAAAACTTACAGTGGCCACGTCTTTTAGATAAACGATGTCTCCATTTTCTGACTTTACAACAAAATTTTCTAATTCTTTTGGGTTTTCAATTTCACCTAAAATCCTGATAGTTCTGCGCTGCCCACTTGTTTTAAAATTACCTGCAGACATTGTAGTGTTACCATTAGAGATAGCACCTTGAATATCTCTAAAGCTAACAGAAGAGGCCATCATTTTATAGATATCTACAGCAACCTCTACTTCTTTTTCTTGAGCTCCACGAATATCAACTTGTTTTATTTCTTCTAGATTTTCAATTTCATCTTGNAGGTATTCTGCAAATTCTTTTAATTTTTCTACTGGATAATTACCTGAAATATTGATGTTAAGAATGGGCATTTCTTCACTCATACTGAGTTCAAAAATAGTAGGTTCTACTTTTGCACCATTAAAGGTAGGCCAATCCTCATTGGAGGTTTGGGTGTCTACCTCGTCTTTAACTTTTTGCTTTGCATTGTCTACAGAAATACCTTCATCAAACTCAACNACAACCATAGAGTAGTCTTCTTGAGAAGTGGAGGTTATTTCTACCACATTGCTTACTGTTTTTAATTTATCCTCAAGGGGGTCTGTGATAAGTTTTTCTATGTCCTCTGCGGTATTTCCAGGATANACAGAGCTAATGTAAATTTTTGTTTCTCTAATTTCTGGAAAGTTTTCGCGTGGCATGTTATTGTATGCACTTCCTCCTAAAAATAGCACCAATAACATTGCCATATAAATGGTTGTTTTGTTATTAATGGCCCAAGATGAAAGTTTAAACTCCTTCTCGGTATTTTTTTTCTGCTTTGCCATAGTTATTACAAATTAGTAGGTGATGATTTTTACAGATTGCCCGTCTTTTACGCTTCGAGCTCCCTCTTCAATAATTTGATCTCCGTCCTTTAGGCCTGATAAGACCTCGATGCTATTTCCTTGTTTTTTTCCTGTTTCAATAATCACAAGACTAGCCACTGCTTTGTCTTGATTTATTTGTTTTAGAATGTAGATATATTGTTCTCCTTGTGCATTTTCAGAAATAATACTTTGTGGTATCACAATAGCATTTTTATTTGTGTAGTCGTTAATTTTTAATCGTGCAGTTAAGTTAGGCTTAATATTGTTTTTCTTGTTTTCTACCTCGATTTCAGCCTTAAATGTTCTGTTATTAGGATTTATAAAACTTCCTGTTTGGCTTATTGTTGTCTCTAGGGTTTCTCCTAGTACAGGAAAGGAAACCTCAACTTGTTTCCCTACTATGACACTGGTTATATATGTTTCTGGCACATCAGCCTTTACATACATATTCTCTAAACTCACAATCCTAAGTATTGCTGTTAGTCCTGGGGCTACCACATTTCCTTTCTCTGTAATGATATCATCAATAGTACCAGAAAAAGGAGCCTTAATACTTGCTTTGGCTACTTGTTGTTGCATAGAGTTAACCGCTTTTACTTGTCCATCATAAGCTGTTTTTGCTTGAAGGTATTGTATTTCGCTACCAATGTTTTGACTCCATAGGCGCTCCTGTCTCTCAAAAGTTGTTTTGGCAAGTACTAACTGCACCTGCATTTGTGCCAATGATTGGCTCATGCCACCATCATCTATAGTAGCAAGAAGCTGTCCTTTTGTTACGCGTTGTCCTTTTATTACATGTATTTTCTTTAAGATGCCACCCATTTCTGGGGTGATTAGAATGTTTTGATCTGTTTCTACACTTGCTTGCAATTCAACATAATGTTTGAAAACTGTCTTACTTGCTACAAAAGAAGTTATTAAAGGCATGTTTTTTTCTGGATTTAATGCTGCCAGAGCCTTATCTAATGATTTTATTTGCGTATTTATTTCTTGTTGTTGTAATACAATCTTGTCACGTCTTTTTTGGATTGCTTCCGCGTTTTCAGAGGCTATTACCTCTTGGATTGTTTCTTGTTTTTGGTCTGCGCAGCTAGTAAGCAAAACTGTGATGGTTAGTAGTGTGATTATTTTTCTCATAATTGGTTGTAGTGCTATTTAATCTTAGTATTTGTTTTTAATGTCTTCTACAGACATCCTTAAATTTGGAGTGTTTAAAACCGTTTCCATTTCAGCTTTGGCATTTATAATTTCTACCATAGCATTCAAGTGTTGTTGTTGTACATTAAATAATTGGCTTTGAGCTTGTCTTAAATCAAAACTTGTTGCCAAACCTTCTTTAAACTTTACCTGATTTTTATACTCGATACTTCTGGCCAAGACAAGGTTTTTTTCAGTGTTTTGATAACGCTCTAGACTGAACTGATAGTTACTTTTTGCTCTTTCAAAGTCTAGTTTTACACGCTGGATAGTTTGATCAAAATCTGTTTTCGCTTGGTCTAGGGCTATTTTTGCTTGCTGGTTTCTAGCATTTCTTAGGCCACTAGAGAAAACAGGAACATTTAATGTTATCCCAAAAGCAGAAGATTGATACCAGTTTTGATCACTACTGAAAAAATCAAACTGATTTCCAAAGCCTGTACTCCCATAATCGATAAAACCATTTAAAGAAGGCATGCCTTGGCTTTGTTCAAGTTTTAACTCTATCACGCGCTGGTTGGTAAGGTTTTCTGCAAGTTTATAGTCCAGGTTTTTTTCGATTTCCAAGGTGTTGTTCAAAAGGGCTAGAGAAATGTTATCTGAGGTGAGCCCCTCAAGAGTATTGGTTAATACCACATTTTTATCTACACTAATACCTAAGGTTAGGTTTAATAATTGTTTTGCAATATTAGAAGACCTTTGAGCATTACTTAATTGTGTTTTCTCATCCAATAATGTAATTTCTAACTGCTGTATAGCTTGTTGTTCTACAAGGCCGTTTTCATAAACCTTTGTTGCCTCAAAGAGATTTTTTTCTACATTAGCAATGTTGTTTTTTGTAATTGCTATAAACGCATCTGCCACTAGCACATTTGCATAGGCCTCGATAACTTGTTTTCTTACCTCTAGGTTAGTTTTTTCGTTTAGATTTTCATTAAAACTAAGGAGCGATTTTACACCTTCAAGTGCATACAAGTAGCTTCCGTCAAAAATAAGTTGGGTAAGGGTGGCAGAGGCTCCTAAATTTTGTTTCGTCCCGAAAACTATAGGAACAAAACCCTGAGGTGCAATGGGTGTCCCAGTGGCTTGTATGCCAAAAAACTCCTCAACTGTATTTATCACACTGGTTGTATTGTCAAAGGCAGCAGCAGGCAATAGAGAAACTCGTTGGCTTAGGTTGTTTTGGTAAGAAAAATTAGCGTCTATTTGAGGTAGCCCCATTGCTGTGGCTTCCCATTTTCTTTTTAATACCTTAGAAATTTCTCTTCTAGAATTAATAGTTGCATAACTACTATCAATTGCAAATGAGATGGCCTGTTGTAAAGAAAAAGAGTAGGTTTTGTCTTGGCCATATCCCTGTAGGCTTATTAAGACACATAGTATAATGATGTATTTTTTCATTAGTCTTGGTTTGATTGTATCATTTGGTTTAATATGTTTCTTCCCTTTGGGGTAACAATTCCACGAAGGTGATATTCTAGGTACATTTCATAAAGTGTTTCACCCTCATACATGGTGTGAGGAAATAACGATTCTTCCTTAATACCTGTTATTCCGTTAAAATATATTCTGGCCACAAATTGCACTTCTATATTCTGGCGGTAGAGGTCTTGCTCCAAACCTCTGTTGAGGTTTTTGACAACACATTGTTGCATATACGAAAACTGACGTTGTTTTATGTTATTGTAAATAGCAGGGTAGTACTTTTGAAGTTGGTAGGTGGGTGATGCCTTCTCTTTTTGCATGTATTGCATCACTCTTTTTTTAATGGCATATAATTCCTGAATTGGATTTTGATTTAAATCACAAATAGCATCAATATCATGGCACACTGTCTCAAAGACATGATCTGTAACTACACCAATGATGGTTTCTTTATTGTTAAAGTGTGTGTAAATGGTTTTTTTAGAAATACCCATTTCTTTGGCAATATCATCCATAGTAACACTCTTGAAACCAAGTTTCATAAAGAGTTCTGTTGCCTTTAAAATGATATTTTTTTTCATAATTTGAGTGCAAATATACAAGGAAACTTAAAAAACAAAAAAAGTTTCCAACGTTTAATCTTTATTTAACACCTAGTGCGCTCTTTTTTTTAAATAGGAGTTGCCTTTTGATAAATTCAAGTCATAAAAGATTGTGAACATCTCCTTTTAATATCTAGTTAATCCTTATTTTTGAGCAAATTTTATAGGATGGATATTTCAAAATACAGTGACGCACTAGTTGCACATTTAGAGCATAAGGTTACCTTAAAAGAGCCCGCATCATTGTATGAGCCCATAAAATATATACTTACCCTTGGAGGGAAGCGCCTTCGCCCGGTGTTAACTTTAATGAGTGCAGATTTTTTTGGAGGAAATTATACAAAAGCATTAGACGCCTCTCTTGCCGTAGAAATGTTTCATAATTTCTCTCTAGTTCATGATGATATCATGGACAATGCTCCTCTTAGAAGAGGCCACCAAACGGTCCATGAGAAATGGGATGTTAATACAGGGATTTTATCTGGTGATGCGATGCTCATTTTAGCCTATCAGCTTTTTGAAACCTATGAACCAAAGGTATTTATGCAATTGGCAGTTTTGTTTAGCAAGACAGCTTTAGAGGTTTGTGAAGGCCAGCAGTATGACGTTGATTTTGAAACAAGAAATGATGTTACCATTTCTCAGTACATCAAAATGATTGAATATAAAACAGCTGTGCTTATTGGCGCCTCCTTGCAAATGGGAGCTATTATTGCAGAGGCTTCAGAGTCTTGCCAAGAAAAAATATATGCTTTTGGAAAAAATTTAGGAATTGCATTTCAATTACAGGATGATTACCTAGACGCCTTTGGAAACCCCTTGACTTTTGGTAAACAAGTAGGAGGAGATATTATAGCCAATAAAAAAACATTTCTATACCTAACGGCCTTACAAAAAAGCACTCCTTCTGAGGCTCAAGAATTATCCTCATTGTTTGCTACTATGCCAAAAGATCCTTCTGATAAAATAACGGCTGTAAAAGAAATATTTGTCAGCTCAGGAGCTGCAAAAGCTACCGAAGATGAAATTGTAAGGTACACCAACACTTCAATCTCTTTATTACAAGACATTAAAATTTCACAGCAACACAAAGACACTTTAAAGAGTTTTGCAGATTTTTTAATGAATAGAATGTCTAGGTTTTTCATTATATAAAAATTCTTACAAAAGGAATCCAAGGGCTTGTCTCCAAGAAAAACAAAAGCATTATAAAACCAAAATTACTTGTTATTTTTTGAGGGGTTTTCATTAGAGATTGTTCACGATAATTAGTGCCATAAATATACCATTTCCAAAGATGGATTTTTAGGGATTTGTTGTATTTTTGCCTTGTTTTAAAACATCGCAGTATCCCAATTATGGATAAATATTCTTTTCTAAATGCAATTCATCCCGAGCAAATTTCGGAACTATACGCTACGTATTTAAAAACCCCAGATGTTGTAGAGCCTAGTTGGCGTGCTTTTTTCCAAGGTTTTGACTTTGGTATTGAAAGCGGTTCTGTTGCAGAAGGGCTTGGTATTACAGGTGCTGATTCTGTTCCAGAAAATGTGCTAAATGAGTTTAAGGTGATAAAACTCATAGATGGTTACAGAACACGTGGGCATTTGTTTACTAAAACAAACCCAGTTAGAGAGCGAAGAAAATACCAACCCACATTAGGGCTTGAAAATTTTGGTCTACAGCAATCAGACCTGCAAACAGAATTTGAAGCAGGCTCAATCATAGGGCTTGGTAAAACAACCCTAGCGGTAATTGTAAGCCATCTGGAGGCTATTTATTGTAATTCCATTGGTGTTGAGTATATGTACATACGCAATCCAGAAGAAATTAAATGGATACAAAATTGGATCAATACCAATGATAATGCTCCTGAGTATTCTTCCGAGCAACAAAAACATATATTAAAGAAATTAAATCAAGCACTTTCTTTTGAAACCTTTCTGCATTCAAAGTATGTTGGCCAAAAGCGTTTTTCTATTGAGGGTGTTGATGCGCTTATTCCAGGGCTTGATACTCTAATGGAGCGAGGAGCAGAAAAAGGAGTAGAACAGTTTGTGGTTGGAATGGCTCATAGAGGCCGCCTTAATGTCTTGACTAATATCTTCGGAAAATCTCCTGAGGACATATTTAGTGAGTTTGACTCTAAAGAATACGACGAAGCAGAACTCTTTGATGGTGATGTGAAGTATCACATGGGCTGGACAAGTTTTAGAGAGACTGATGGAGGAAAACAGGTGCGTATGGACTTGGCTCCAAACCCATCCCATCTAGAGACAGTAAATGCTGTGGTTGGTGGTATTTCTAGAGCAAAAATAGATACAAAATTAGGTGGAGATGCCTCCAAAATATTACCTATTTTAATACATGGTGATGCTGCAGTAGCCGGCCAGGGTGTTGTGTACGAGTTTATTCAAATGGCGCAATTAGATGGATACAAAACAGGAGGGACCATACATATTGTTGCAAACAATCAAGTTGGTTTTACTACCAACTACTTAGACGCGCGATCTTCAACCTATTGTACAGATATTGCTAAAGTGACCCTATCACCGGTATTACATGTAAATGCAGATGATGTTGAGGCGGTGTGTCATGCCTTTAGCTTTGCGCTAGATTTTAGACTGCAGTTTGGTCGCGATGTGTTTTTAGACATATTAGGGTATAGAAAGTATGGCCACAATGAGGGTGATGAGCCCCGTTTTACACAACCTAAATTGTATAAAGCGATTGCAAAACATCAAAACCCTAGAGATATTTACGCTGCAAAATTAGTCCAACAAAATTGTATTGATGCGGGATATGTAAAACAGTTAGAGCTACAATACAAAGAGGAGCTTGAAGATGATTTGCAGGCGTCTCGAAAAAAAGACAAAACTGTCATCACTAAAATACTAGCTGATGATTGGGAGGGATATACTCTTGGCAGAAAGGAAGCTATCCTAACTCCTATAGACACAACATTTGCTTTAAAAAACCTAGATAAACTAGCTGACGGGATTACAAAATTACCTGCAGATAAAAAGTTTATGCGTAAGATAGAGCGCATTATTGCAGATAGAAATAAACAATATACAGAGCGTAACACCTTAGACTGGGCAATGGGAGAACTGTTGGCCTATGCTTCTTTAATGGAGGAAGGATTTGATGTTAGAATCTCTGGTCAAGATGTAGAGCGCGGTACCTTCTCTCACAGGCATGCTATTATAAAAACAGAAGAAGATGGGGAGCGTATCAATCTTCATAATACTCTTAATGTACCAGGAAAGATGCACATCTACAACTCACTGCTCTCTGAGTATGCTGTTGTAGGTTTTGATTATGGGTATGCCATGGCAAGCCCCAAGACACTTACTATTTGGGAAGCCCAGTTTGGAGACTTCTCAAACGGAGCGCAAATTATGTTGGATCAATACATATCTGCAGCAGAGAGTAAGTGGAAAACACAAAACGGTCTTGTGATGTTACTGCCTCATGGATATGAAGCTCAAGGATCTGAACATTCAAGTGCACGTATGGAGCGTTATTTGCAACTATGCTCTCGTGATAATTTAATTTTGGCAGANGTTACNACACCTGCAAACTTTTTTCACCTGTTGCGCAGGCAAATGAAATGGAATTTTAGAAAACCACTTATTGTATTTACACCAAAGAGTTTGTTGCGTCATCCTCTTGTTGTATCTTCAAAAGAAGAATTGGCTTTAGGAAGTTTCCAGGAAGTTATTGATGATCTGCAGGTAGTTAAAAAAAATGTGACCTCTGTGGTATTTTGTACAGGTAAGTTTTACTATGACCTTCTAGAGCGAAGAACACAAGACAAAAGAGAAGATGTAGCCATTGTACGTATAGAGCAGTTGTTTCCATTGCCAACAGAGCAATTGGAGGCTATCATTGCCACTTATACTAATGCCAAAGAATATGTTTGGGCACAAGAAGAGCCAAAAAACATGGGCGCTTGGGGATTCATGTTAATGAATTTTGAAAGTGTGCCACTGCGCCTTGCATCAAGAAGAGTCTATAGCTCCCCTGCGGCAGGAAGTAGTACACGCTCTAAGGCAAGACATAAAGAAGTAATTGACAGTGTTTTTCAAACACCAAAAAAATAAGCCACTGCTCAGAATTAATTTGTATAAATTTTTCTGAACTTTGAATATATTAAAACAGGATTAAAATTTTGACGCGAGTCGAAACCATAACAGACATACTATGTTAGAAATGAAAGTTCCTTCACCGGGAGAATCTATTACCGAAGTAGAAATAGCTGAATGGCTAGTTCAAGACGGAGATTATGTAGAGAAAGATCAAGCAATTGCCGAGGTTGATAGTGATAAGGCAACACTAGAACTTCCAGCAGAAGCAAGTGGGATAATTACATTAAAAGCAGAGGAAGGTGATGCAGTTGCCGTTGGAGCTGTAGTTTGTTTGATNGACACAACTGCTGCCAAGCCAGAGGGTGCTTCAGCAAATACAGATACTCCAAGTGCAGAGAAACAGCCTGCAAAAGCTGCTGCANTNCAAACACCACCNGNCACAAAAGAGTCTTACGCAACAGGAACTCCNTCTCCTGCAGCAAAAAAGATTTTAGATGAAAAATCAATTGCATCTACAAGTGTTTCTGGTACGGGAAGAGATGGCCGTATTACAAAGCATGATGCTCTTAATGCAGTNCCATCTATGGGNTCTGTTGGTGCTAAAGTTAGAGGGGAGTCTAGAACAAAACTTTCAATGTTGCGCAGAAAAGTAGCAGAACGTTTGGTAGAGGCTAAAAATACAACGGCTATGTTAACCACNTTTAANGAGGTTGATATGGGGCCAATATTTGCCCTCAGAAAAGAGTACAAAGAAACCTTTAAAGCAAAACACGGAGTGGGTCTTGGGTTTATGTCCTTCTTTACACTTGCAGTGGTTCGTGCTTTAGAATTATATCCATCNGTAAACAGNATGANTGATGGTAAGGAAATGCTTACCTATGATTATAAAGATATCTCTATAGCCGTATCTGGCCCAAAAGGGCTNATGGTGCCAGTGATAAGAAACGCAGAAGATTTAACCTTTAGAGGTGTTGAGGCTGAAGTGAAAAGATTGGCAATTCGTGCTCGTGATGGACAAATTACCGTAGATGAAATGACGGGCGGAACGTTNACTATCTCTAATGGGGGTGTTTTTGGAAGCATGCTTTCTACACCTATTATCAANCCTCCGCAATCTGGTATTTTAGGAATGCACAATATTGTAGAGCGACCAGTGGTTAAAGACGGAGCTGTTGTTGTTGCTCCTATTATGTTTGTAGCACTTAGTTATGACCACCGCATTATAGATGGTAAAGAATCTGTAGGTTTCTTGGTAGCTGTTAAGGAAGCCCTTGAAAACCCAACAGAGCTATTGATGCACTCAGATATTAAAAAAGCCTTAGAGCTTTAATATAAAANANTCTCTATAAAAAAGGCTCATACACTGTATGAGCCTTTTTTTATACTAAGATGNTGATACAGTTATTTAACACAACTTATTTGAGATACATGCAATTGCGGCCATAGTCTATTACGGCGCTGTGTTTTTTTAAATAATCTGCTCCTAAAATGCCGTGAACTATTGTAGGGTCTACCTTAGAGATTGCTTTGTTAACGTGAGACAAATCAAACAATACAAAAGAGATGTTTTTTGTGAGATACCCCTCTAGTTCCAGAACATTGTTTAAGGCAAGCGCGGTTCTCATGTTAGAGTCTCCNGCGCCGGCTGCAATTACATCACTTTGCTGTTGGGTGAGATTAAAAATGCCAGCATGCTCAAACCCAACACAGCTCGATGAGGCACCTGTATCTATAATAAAAACACCCTTTTTGGCATTTAGTTTNACGCGGCANGTATAATGGCCAGTNGTCATTTTACGCAATACAATTCTTTGAAAACCTTTGCCCTCTAATAAATTTCTTAACTGCACGGTATTTTTTTAACAAATATAGCAAACAAAATAGCTAGCTTTGCAATCATGTTAACAGACACACATACACACTTATACAGCGAGGCTTTTGACCTAGATAGAGACATTGTGATGCAACAAGCGAAGCATAGCGGAGTTTCACGGTTTTTTATTCCTGCTATAGATTCAAGCTATGCAAAAGCAATGTATGATTTAGAAGCATCCTATCCAGATTGCGTGCATTTAATGATGGGGTTACACCCTACCTCTGTTAAGGAAAATTATAAAGAAGAATTAGCCTTTGTAGTAAAAGAGCTTGAAAGGCGAAGTTTTGTTGCCATTGGTGAGATTGGGATTGATTTGTATTGGGACACCAGCACCTTGGCAATACAAAGGGAAGCTTTTGTTTTTCAAATTAGGTTAGCCAAAAAGTATAAACTACCTATTGTTATTCATTGCAGAGATGCCTTTGACCAGGTTTTTGAAGTACTAGAGCAAGAAAAAGGGGATGATTTGTTTGGTATATTTCATTGTTTTACCGGCAGCTTGGCCCAAGCAAAACAGGCTATTGGGTATAACATGAAATTGGGTATTGGCGGAGTTGTTACATTTAAAAATGGCAAGATTGATCAGTTTCTCAATCAAATTGATATAAAACACATTGTTTTAGAAACAGATGCGCCGTACCTTTCACCCGCCCCACATAGAGGCAAAAGAAACCAAAGTAGTTACCTATCTTTGATTGCAAGTAAAGTAAGTGCCTTGTATGCTATTTCTGAAGCACAAGTAGCAGAAATAACCACAGCAAACGCGGCAGCAATTTTTAAGATTTAACACACCTATTATATGATGACTACCCAAACAAGCACTATTTTATTAATCTATACCGGCGGAACTATTGGTATGATAAAAGATTCTGAAACAGGTAGTCTTAAAAATTTCAATTTTAATGACCTGCTCAAACACATACCTGAGCTTAATTTGCTGGATTGTACTATTGACACTCAAAGTTTTGATGATCCAATAGATAGCTCAAATATGGGGCCTGTATATTGGCAACAATTAGTAAGTATTATAGAAAACAAGTATGATCATTTTGATGGTTTTGTAGTCTTGCATGGAAGTGATACAATGTCTTACACCGCCTCTGCAGTAAGTTTTATGTTAGAGAATTTGACCAAGCCGGTTATTTTTACTGGATCTCAACTACCTATTGGAGATTTGCGCACAGATGCAAAAGAAAACTTGATTACCTCCATACAACTTGCGGCTTTAAAACAAGATAATGTCTCTGTTATTAAGGAGGTTGGTCTGTATTTTGAATATAAATTATACAGAGCCAATCGTACCACTAAGATAAATGCCGAGCATTTTGAGGCTTTTGCCTCTTTAAATTATCCTGCATTGGCTCAAAGTGGTGTAAATCTATCTATAGATTACAACGCTTTGCTAGTGCCCGAGAACAAACCTTTGTTGGTTCATAAAGAGTTGGAGCCAAAAATACTTCTGGTTAAAATGTTTCCAGGGATTACTCAGCAAATGGTGACCCATCTATTTAATGTAGATATGTTTAAGGGGCTTGTTATAGAAACCTATGGTAGCGGAAATTTAACAACCCAAGGCTGGTTTATAGCTGCATTAAAAAAAGTTGTAGACTCAGGTGTCCCCGTTGTTAATGTAACCCAGTGCTCTGGGGGAAGTGTTGAAATGGGTCTTTATCAAACAAGTGCCGAACTAAAAAGTATGGGTGTTATAAGTGGTAAAGACATAACCACAGAGGCAGCGCTCACAAAATTAATGTACTTACTAGCCATTGAAGATTCACAAAAAGATTTTAAAACTCTGTTTGAGACTCCTCTCAGAGGAGAAATGAGTTGATATTTCAATAAAATTGTGCCCTGTGGAATATAAAAAATTGTTTCTTTGCAACACAAAAAAATAGAGAGGTGGCCGAGTGGCTTAAGGCGCACGCTTGGAAAGCGTGTATACGGCAACGTATCGAGGGTTCGAATCCCTTCCTCTCTGCAAGGTTTTACCAAATAGAAATAACAATCTGTTTTTTAATAATGACCAAGATTGTTTAATTTTTTGGTACAGAAATTGATATTATTTTAAGAGAATAGTATACTTCGTTTCTAGTAATTAGTTAGTTATTAGGGCGTATGAAACTCTATGGTACACTAATTAGCATAAAATGAAATAGCAAGCTTAAAATTCTTGTTTTTTACACAATAATTTTTATATCTTTAGAACCTCAATTTAACTAAAAATTAAAACTAAACTTTAAGTCAATAGCAATGAAAAAATTATTTTCTATTATGGCAATTGCCGCACTTGTTTTTGCGGGATCATTAACAGCAAACGCTGCAGTGCCAACAACTTCAACTTCATTAGTAGCAGCATCTACAGTAACTCTTGTGCAAGATGATATAGCTCAAGAGGTAGATAACAGAACATGGCACCAGAAACTAAAAGAACGTTTCATACAAGGNGGTCCTGGTTTTATGGGAATTGTACTCGTATGTCTAATATTGGGTCTTGCTATGGCAATTGAGAGAATTATATTTTTAAATCTTTCTACAACAGATACTCAAAAATTGGCTGAAGGTGTAGAAGAGGCCTTAAAAAGTGGTGGTGTAGAAGCTGCAAAAGAGGTGTGTAGAAACACAAAAGGACCTGTAGCATCTATTTACTATCAAGGTTTAGAGCGTGCAGACGAAAGCATTGAAGCTGCAGAGAAAGCGGTTGTAGCCTACGGAGGTGTACAAATGGGACAACTTGAGAAAAATGTATCTTGGGTATCACTATTTATCGCATTGGCTCCTATGCTTGGTTTCATGGGTACCGTAATTGGTATGATTACAGCCTTTGATAAAATTGAAGCAGCTGGAGACATGAACCCTTCACTTGTAGCAGGTGGTATTAAAGTTGCCTTATTAACAACAGTATTTGGACTTGTTGTAGCGATTATTCTTCAAATCTTTTATAATTACATTATTGCAAAAATTGACAGTATTGTAAATTCTATGGAAGACGCATCAATTACATTAATTGATATGTTGATTGACTACAAAAACAAAAAATAATCTTTAAAAGAACCAAACAATGGGTTTACATAAAATTTCTAAAATAGTAGCTTTAGTTCTTGGTGTGGCTGGTGTCCTTTTATGGGGGATGTTGATGATAAAAGGAGATGAAGCTGTAATAGCTAGTGGAGGAGAGGGTCTAGATTCTTTTCTTTATGTAGCGTATTTAACTTTTGCAATATTACTTATAACTGTTGTTGTTTTTGTTGTCAAAGGAATACTAGGTGGTGATGTGAAAAAAACACTTATGTCTGTAGGTGCTTTTTTACTCATATTTGTTATTTCTTATGTAATGGCCGATGGAGTAGAATCCTTTACCAAAGACGGAGAGCTAGTAACAGCTCAAACATCTAGATACATAGGTACGGGGCTTTACACCTTTTACATTTTGTCTGTGGTAGCAGTTGTTGCAATGGCATTTAGTGGAGTAAAAAAATTAACAAAACGATAGTATGGGAAGAAGAGCAACACCAGAGGTGAATGCTGGTTCTATGGCAGATATTGCGTTTTTATTACTTATCTTTTTTCTGGTAACAACTACCATAGAAAAAGACAAAGGAATTGCACGTCAATTACCGCCAAAACAAGACGAACAACCTCCAGTAGATATTAAAGAAAAGAACATTTTTGTTGTTACTGTAAACAAAGAAGATCAAATTCTTGCAGATAATGAGCTAATGGACATTCAAGATATCAGGCAAGCGGCTATTTCTTTTTTAGATAACGGTGGAGATGGTTCTTGTGATTACTGTAAAGGCGAAAAAGACATTGCCTCCTCAGATAATCCAGAGAAAGCTATTATCACAGTAAAGAGTGATAGAGAGACCTCATACAAAACCTATATTCAGGTACAAAATGAATTGGTAGCTGCCTATAATTTCTTACGAAACAGAGAATCTGAGCGTTTGTTTGGGTTTGAGTTCACGAAAGTAAAAAGTGCTATAGCTACTGGTGATTTTAAAGGCAATGAGGAAAGAGCTCAAGCAAAACTTAAAGAAATTCAAGCTCTTTTTCCGATGAAATTATCTGAAGCAGAAGCAAAAAAATCTCAATAATAAAAAACAGTTTTATGTCTAAGTTTAATAAGAAAAAAGGCGGTGAATTGCCTGCAGTAAATACAGCATCTCTACCAGATATTGTATTTATGTTATTGTTTTTCTTTATGGTAGTAACTGTATTGAGAAAAGATAATATGCTGGTGCAACAAAAACTTCCTAAGGCAGATCAAGTTGAAAAGCTAAAGAAAGATCGTTCTGTTTTTATTTATGCTGGAAAACCAAGTTCTCGATATAAAGAGAAGTTTGGTACCGAAGGAAAAATACAAATAGGAGACAAGTATACAGATATTAACGCTCTTGAATTTGCCTTGTCTGAAGCAAGATCCAAGTTAATACCAGAACTACAGGGTAAGGTTGTTGTTGGCTTAAAGGTCGATGAACAAACCAACGTAGGTTTGCTTCAAGACGTCAAAGAAAAACTACGAGATCTTAATATGGTGAAAATTATTTACATTACTGCACCAGGTAACGACGTGCAACAGTAAATAGAAATCATACTACAAATACAAACGCCTTTTCTATTTTTAGAAAAGGCGTTTTTTTATTTCACAAGCATTTAAAATTCGATTATATTTAGAGCATGGGTCACAAGGGTTATTTTATGTGTTGTTTTTTATGTATGAGCGCACTCTTTGCTCAAAAAGATGTTGCCTCAGATTCCTTGGATACAAAATATAGAGAAGATCAATTTTATTTTGGCATAACATATAATATTCTATTAGATACACCAGAGATGGTAGACTCTCGTGGCTTAACGGCTTCTGTTCATTTTGGCTTTATGAGAGACCTACCTATCAATAAGCGTAGAAACGTATCTATTGCCGTTGGTATTGGCACTTCTTTTAATGAGTACGGTAATACACTTTTCATAGGAGAAGACGCAGCACAGCAGTCTATATTCACTTCTTTAGATGCTAATGATGTTACTTATGATGTAAATAGATTTAGCACCTCAAGTATAGAAATTCCTCTAGAATTTCGATGGCGCACCTCGAGTGCACAAAGCTATAAGTTTTGGCGCTTTTACACCGGAATACGTTTAGGATATGACTATTGGTATAAATCTTCTTTCAAACAAGATGGCAACACCGTGATACAAACAGATATTCCAGAGTTTAATAACATGCGCCTTGG
>JGI26114J46594_1000162_pt1 | contig 18390 bp, 18 predicted proteins | sample AOAMet1_18_M0_10_2_FD_46594 | JGI IMG/M metagenome (IMG submission 46594) | reverse complement strand
GGGACATTATCACATTGAGCAGTAATATCAGCAGGAAGTTCTTCATTAAAAGTTGGTGCTGTAGTATCTTGAACAGTGACTGTTTGATTGTGTAGAGTTGTGTTACTACAAGCATCGGTCACTGTCCATATTCTAATAATGGAGTAGGTGTTTGGGCAAACTCCTTCTCTATAGACTTCACTGTAGGTTACGGCTGGATTAGGATCACAGTTGTCGGTTGCTGTAAGAACCATTGGTTTCGGGACATTATCACATTGAGCAGTAATATCAGCAGGAAGTTCTTCATTAAAAGTTGGTGCTGTAGTATCTTGAACAGTAATTGTTTGTGTGTGAGAAATTGAATTTCCTGCACAGTCTGAGGCAGTCCATGTACGATAAAGAATATAGTTATAATCGCAATTTGAATCAAGTGTTTTTTCATCAAAAGAAACTTTGATTGTGGTATCACAATTATCAGACGCAGTTAGTACGGCAGGTTCCGGGACATTATCACATTGAGCAGTAATATCAGCAGGAAGTTCTTCATTAAAAGTTGGTGCTGTAGTATCTTGAACAGTGACTGTTTGTGTATGTGTTGTTGTATTACCCAATGTGTCTGTGGCTACCCACGTTCTTATAAGGATATACTGTGAATCACAATCAGTTTTGAGTTGTTCTTCGTTATAAGTTACCGTTGCTGTGGTGCCACAACCTCCATTCGCTGTTAAAATTGCAGCAGCTGGAATATTATCGCACTCAACAACCATATCTTGTGGCAAATCCTCGTTGAATGTGGTTCCTAATTCTAAGGCTGATTGAAGTAAAAAATTACCAAAGGTTCTCGCTTCACCAATCCATTGTGCTGTATTACCTTCATTTGCCTTACTTATATGAGAACCATTATATAAAATTGTGCCATAAGATGCATTTCCATAGGCTTTTCCATAAACTAAAATACCTGCTTTTCCTGGAGAAAGATCATTTACATCTGAATGCGAAGGGTCATAAAAACCAATAGTACTGGAGTCGCGCCAACCTTGTTGTCTTGGGAGAAATACTTTTTCTGAATTTCCATTAAAAGCTTCATGTATTTCGCCAACAAATTGCATTATTGGGTCTGAAGCTGCAGCTTCTTCATAGACTATATTGGAGTTATTAAAAGTGTTTGCATGGGTTGGCCCTTCGAAAGTATAAATATCTGAATTACTGCCGTTAGAAGTGTCTTTGTATGGTAATAACCCATCATTTGATAAAAAGTTTAATTTATTATGCGGTTTTCCATCTGTCTTTAAATTTTCTGAAATACTTACATCATGACATCCCATCCAAACATTTCTTCCTGTTGTCACGAAATCATAAATGAGATTGACATCATTTTGACTCCAGTTTTTTTCAGGATCGGTATGATGTGATAAGACATAAAACTGATCACAAGCGTTTATATCTGAAGGAGTTCCCTTTCGGAAGGCTCCAGAGGACTTTAATATTCCAGCAGGATTAAAAAACCCTGTCTCAATATCAGTATCTTTAGTTGAAGTAATATCGCCATTTTTAGGATATATTACAGTAGCAGGAAATGAGGTAATAATACCACTTACAGGTGCATTTACAATGGCATCTAAATTCCAATAAACGGTTAAGGCATCATTACCACCATTCGAGTTATTATCAATCCAATTTTGGATAATGGACTCTGCATCAGTCATATGTTCAGCTGAGATTAAAAATGGTCCAGCTTTTAAGTTTTTCGTTTGTTTTGAAGTTGCTGATTTAGTGAGTGTTCCAGAAATTACAATATCAATTTCTTCAAATGATTTAGAGTCTTTAATAATCCAATGGACAGGAATGCCTTCTCCGACAAGAGCGTGAACTAAACCATAGGGTTTTAGAGCGTTGTTTGAGGTTTGTGGGGTAATACCCATATCAATGATCGCAGCGCCTGCATTAAAATCAGTAGGAGTACTTTGAGCAGGAGATGAAAAACTAAATGTCAATAAAACAATGACTATTAGATTTTTAAGCGTTTGGTTAAGTAAAATTGTCTTCATATTACTAATTTTAACATTCTGCTTTTATAAGACTCACTTAAATTATAAAAAGTCTATGCAAAGCATTTTTTTAACTATATGTTTCGCTAAGCGATATTTTTGTAATTTGTTTATTGTTTGCCAATAACTGTTANGTTATGATTGCAAACGTTACGTAATTGAGGGAGGGAACACCACATGGNTGTTAAAGGATTATTAATTTGAAATAGGTTTGGGGTCATTCCTTAATAATTTTAAACAAAATAAAAAATATCACATATCCTTAGCAAATATAAATGCTAAAGGGCTAAAATAATCGTTCAGAAGATAAAAAACAACATTTAATCGATAAAATTTGCATTTAAACGATAACAAAAATAGGATATTGGTCTTTATTCGCCATGGAAAATCGTCCTGGAAATATCCAGTTGATGACAAAATTAGACCTTTAAAAAAGCGCGGTATATCTGACATAACTCTGATAGCTAATCAATTTTTAAAATTGAAAATTAAACCAGATTTAGTGGTTTCTAGTCCAGCGAAAAGAGCATTAGATACCTGTCGCATTTTAATGAAAATACTGGAGATTTCTAAAGATATTTTACAAATAAAGTCACAACTTTATGATTTTGAAGGAAGTAAAACGCTGAATTTCATCAAAAATTTAGACAATTCTAATCAAATAATTTTATTGTTCGGTCACAATGATGCGTTTACTAACTTAATTAATCACTTAGGAAGTCATAAAATTGACAATTTACCAACATCGGGACTCGTCGCTATTCATTTTGATGTAAACAGTTGGAGCGAAATATCTAATGGCTCAACAATCACTAAATTATTCCCAAAAGATTATAAATAGTTGACTTGTGTTTATGAGCGACCTAAGAATGATTTAAATAAATTACATAGAATATGTCAATAATTAATCAAAAGACTTATTACTTTTATGCTTGAAATGTGAATCATTCATTTTGAAAGAAATTTTATGATATAATCGTATGTTAACTGTAAACAAATATGCGGCAATTGATATTGGGTCTAACGCAATTAGGCTTCTAATAACGACAATTGTTGAAGAATCAGGAAAACCAGCGCAGTTTAAAAAAACTTCACTTGTGCGTGTTCCAATCCGCTTGGGAGAAGACGTATTTACCAATGGATTTGTATCATCTTTTAATATTATTCGTTTGAGAGACACGATGAAAGCTTTCAAATTATTAATGAAGACACACGGTGTAAAAGTTTATAAAGCTTGTGCTACGTCTGCAATGCGTGAAGCAACTAACACAGAGGAAATTTTAAAAGAAATATTCGCATCATCAAATATTGATATTGAGGTCATTGACGGTCAATTAGAGGCAATACTCATTGCATCCACTAATCTTAAAGAATATATTCAGCCCAATAAAACGTATCTTTTTGTAGATGTTGGTGGAGGTAGTACTGAATTTTCAATTATTCATGATGAATTAACAGTTGCCTCTAAATCATTTAAAATAGGTACCATAAGACTATTGCGTGGATTTGTAGTTCGAGATACATGGCTAGAATTAGAGGAATGGATAAAAGAATACACTTTAAATTATGAAAAAGTACAAGTAATTGGATCTGGAGGAAATATTAATAAAATATTCAAAATTTCTCGTAAAGCGTTAGGCAAACCATTAACATATTTTCACCTAAGTTCCTACTATCATACTTTAAAATCATATACCTATGATGAGCGTATAAGCAAACTTGGGCTTAACCATGATAGAGCAGATGTTATTGTCCCTGCCTTACAAATTTATCTATCTTCCATGAAATGGAGCAAGGCGAAACATATTTATGTGCCAAAAATTGGACTTTCTGATGGAATTATAAAAAGCATGTTTTACAATAAAGTTAAAGGAAATTCTCTTTGATCAACCGTGAATTGTTTCTTGTTTCCCAAGATTTTTCATGATTTCACCCTCAAAATCTAATAAATTTTGCCATTTTTTGTCGACTTGATTTCTTTCCCCATATTGTCTAGCAAAACCAAGAAACATCGTATAATGATTAGCCTCACTTACCATAAGTTTTCTATAAAATTCAGATAGTTCTTTATCAGTTAATTCTTCAGAAAGTAATCTAAAACGCTCACAACTCCTCGCTTCAATTAATGCTGCGTATAGCAATCGATGAACTAATTGTGTTGTTCGACTACCTCCTTTTGGGAAAAAAGTCAATAATCGCTTAACATAGTCGTCTTTTCTGTCTCTTCCCAAAACCCATCCTCGTTTTAAAATAATATCATGGACCATTTTAAAATGACTAATTTCTTCTTTTACCAGAGCTACCATCGCTTGAACAAGGTCTGTATATTCAGGAAAACCTACAATTAATGAAATGGCTGTACTTGTAGCTTTTTGCTCACAAAAGGCATGGTCTGTTAATATTTCTTCAATATTCTTTTCTACAATATTAACCCAGCGTGGGTCTGTGGGTAATTTAAGGCCTAACATTTGTTGCTAATTTTGATAGTTTAAAATTCATTTTTTTTTGTTAAACATCTAATTCGAAAAGCTTTTTAAGTAGCTCAATTTTTGGATTTTTCTCTTTAAGCTTATCATATTTTTCCTCTGGTGTATAAGCGAATAGCTTTTCTTTTTCTTCGTTAACTTTTATGTCTAATACAATATCATAATTATTGAGTTGTTTTCGAAGAAAACTAAGTAAATCATATTGTTGGCGTTCAACCTCTATTTTGTTTGTTGCATTTGGAAATTCTAAATGTATGGTTGTGTCTTTTAATGTTGGCACATCTATACGCAGTATGGATGCTAAATTAAATTTCCCATCTTTTTCTAATTTATTCGCAAAAGTTTCCCAACTTGCCCTCATTTCATCTTCTGTGAACTTTTCTTTTGGTAGCTCTTCCTCGCTATGAACGACGTCCATTTGCTTTATAAGATGTTCCTTTTTTTTCTTGATACTGCTAAGAGATAGTCCTGAGTTTCTGTGTTGATTTTTATTTAAACTAATGGATGGTAATCCTTTTTTTTGTAGCGCATCATTGTTGGGGTTATCGGGTAATTCTTTATCAATTTTAATTGGTAATTGATTATCATCGACAGTATGTGTTGCTTCGGGATGCTTAAGAGATACTTGCGCCTTTTGTTCAATTCTTGAGTTTTCTTTCAGAACATGCTTCGTTTCCTTAAAATAACTGGGGGGTATTATGTTAAAACTTTTTTTTTTTTCACTATCAAAATTGATAGAGGCTAATTGCATCAAACACAATTCTACATGTAGACGTTGATTTTTACTCGTTTTGTATTTTAAATCACAATCATTGGCGATTCTAATTGCATCAATTAAAAACTCTTGAGTGGTGTGTTTCGACTGCTCTAAGTATTTTATTTTAATTTGATCACCAACTTCAAGTAGCATAATCGTGTCAGGGATTCTACAAACGAGTAAATCTCTGAAATGCGAAGCTAGGCCAGTAATAAAGTGATGGCCATCGAATCCTTTAGACAGGGTGTGATTAAATTGCAAAAGCAATTGAGGAATGTTGTTTTCTAATATTAGTGTTGTACTATCGAAGTATGTTTCGTAATCTAATACATTCAGGTTTTCGGTAACAGCTTTACGTGTTAAGTTTTTCCCAGTAAAACTTACAACACGATCAAAAATTGATAAAGCATCGCGCATAGCACCATCTGCTTTTTGTGCAATGATATGTAAGGCGTCATCCTCGGCTATAACCCCTTGTTCATTTGCGATGAAATGCAAATATTTCTTTGCATCAAGAACGGTAATACGCTTAAAATCAAAAATCTGACAACGCGACAAAATGGTAGGAATTATTTTATGTTTTTCTGTAGTTGCAAGAATGAAAATGCAGTGTTTGGGAGGTTCTTCTAATGTTTTTAAAAACGCATTAAATGCCGACTGTGACAACATATGAACTTCATCGATAATATACACTTTGTACTTCCCAATTTGAGGAGGAATGCGAACCTGGTCTGTTAAACTTCGAATATCATCTACAGAGTTGTTTGATGCTGCATCAAGTTCGAAGATATTAAACGCAAAATCTTGATTATCTTGTAAATCATTATCACTGTTAATCATTTTTGCTAAAATCCGAGCACAAGTTGTTTTGCCAACACCACGAGGACCGGTAAATAATAAAGCTTGCGCCAAATGATTATTATTTATAGCGTTGAGTAATGTATTGGTAATTACCTCCTGGCCAACAACATCTTTAAATGATTTTGGTCTGTACTTACGTGCTGATACAACAAAAGGCTCCATAGGATATAACTCGTGTCAACAAAGTTAAAAATTCGAATGAATATTAAGAATTACTAAGCAGTATTTTACTTTGAGTTATTAACAATTTACGTACTTTAGCTGCCAAGTAAATTGCCTTATCGAACCAGGCTAGCCTGGTTAGGAAAGTCCGAACACCACAGTGTACTATAGTGGTTAATAGCCATCAGTCGTGAGATTAGGAATAGTGCAACAGAAAGAATGTACAGGTGAAGCTGTAGTGAAATCAGGTAAACTCTATAGGGTGCAATGTCATGTAAACCAGCGTTTGAGTGCGGCACGCACGATTGTTGGAGGGTAGGCAGCTAAAGTTTGTTGGCAACAATAAATGTAGATAAATGATAAGGGCTCTTTTGAGAACAGAATTCGGCTTACAAATTTACTTACAAAACAAAAGCCCTTTTTCAAGGGCTTTTGTGTTTTGTAAGACCTCGTATTTTGTTTATTCTTCCTTGTTTTTAAAAAAACTAAACATGTTACCTCCATAAATTCTTGAATATAAAAAATGATTGAGGTGTGATAAATTTGTGTGTTTTGAATGCTCCACAATCAATAATCCGTCTTGCTCCAATAAATTGTTTTTGAACACAATATTCGGGATTTTAGAAAAGGTATCTACATCAAAATCATAAGGAGGATCTGCAAAGATTACATCATATTTTTTTTTGGTATTCAACAAATAGTTGAAAACATCTCCACGAACTGTTATTAGCGGCATATTAAAATCATGTGCAGTAGTATTAATGAATTTGATGCAATGGTAATTTTTATCAACGCAAACAATGTTTTTTACACCACGAGAAGCAAATTCGTAGCTAATATTTCCTGTACCAGAAAATAGATCAAGAACTGATATGGATCCAAATAAAAAAAGATTATTGAGAATATTAAATAGAGATTCTTTGGCCATATCTGTTGTAGGACGTACCGGTAGCTTTTTTGGAGCAGTTATTCTTCTTCCTTTATAATCACCCGAAATTATGCGCATCAGAGATTATTTTGTAAAACAAAATTTTGAATAAAATTCTTTTTGTCTTCAGGTTTTAGCATAAATTTTGTTTCTTGATTGTAAATTGACACCTCTCGCACATAGGTATATGCCGCATTATAAAGGGCATCATTTTTATTTATTTTACCCATTAATGTCAACGGAAAAGTTTCGGGATCTAAGAGGAGTTGTTCTGCTGTAAATAAGATGTAATAGACAAAATCTTCTTCTGTTTTGTATTCAAAAGAATTGAACAGTATTAACTCTTTGTTCTTTAAAATTACGATTTCAAAGTGATTACTTCTGATATTAACGTACATACTGGCGTTCGCACCACCGTCATGTATTTCAAATAACGTATTTATTAAAAGTGTCGAATAATGATTGTATTCAAAGGTTCCATAAGTATCAAAAATAAAATTATTTATGTTCACATAAGGAACATAGACATTGATAATCTCATTCTGTGAAAGTTCATCAAACGTTATGAAATCATTATTTAAAATCTTTGAATTAAATTTTAAGTAGTCAGAGAGATTGTTTTTGTTAAAAAGAGATTTTGGTACAAGGGTGGCTAACGCGTTATCGTGAATTACGGTAACATCTTTAAAATCTTGTTGAAATAACTTATTGCTACTCAAATGTTCTTTTAATTGTTTTAACACCTCTATTGGAGGCGCTATTTTGTTAAAAGCTATGTATGAATGATGTAATATTCTTTTTGATGGTTTGTTTAGGACACAAAAAGAAAGTCCACTCAAGCTAACTTGAATGGACAATTTATTTTGCAATGTGCTGTCAGTATTATTGTTCGTTTGAAAAATTCTTTGGCCAGTTTCCATTTGTATTGACTTCTTCCATTGATCCAACGATCAAAGCGTTTCCATTTACTCCATCTACCGAGATGACTTGGTTTTCTTTAGCAATCAAATTGGCATCTTCACCATAGAGAATTAAAGATTTTAAACCTTTTGCTTCAAATACCGGAATATTCAAACCATTTTGTTCGATCGTACCTGCTTGTAATTCGAATGTTGCTCCTTCTTTCCCTACCGGAATATTCATCATTGTTTGATATCGTAAATCAGCACCAAACAACGAATCTTTTACAGACATCGTTCCGAGCGTATCAATGATGTAGGTTGATTTAAATGTTTCTACTCCTCCATATCTTTTAGTTAATTCTTTGTCAAGAACAGTGGTATCTCTTCTCTGAGTTATTGTGAATTCTGCAGAATCTATAAATACAACCAAACTGTCCCAATTATTGGCAAACTTTCCAGTGACTGCTCTGTGCGCGAGCTGTGAATCTCGAATATCTTTTAAATTTTCAATAACTACCAAATAGCGATCATTTTTAAGTTTATTAAATTTTATTTCACCATAAACAGACATGAACGTAAGGTATCCTAATGCTATAATAATTACCCAAAGGGTAAGTAAAATAAGCGACTTGAATTTTTTTGGAATAAACTGATCAATTAGCCACACAATTCCTACGGTTAGTGCGATAACAACAATGGCTGCTATAATTAGTGTTAACATAGTGTTTTAATTAAAATTACTTAAGTGTCTAACGCAAATCTACAATTTTTTTTTATTCGCGAAAATGATTGTTAGTAAAAATCATTTTTATCTTTGATAAAACATTATACCGAAGTAAAAAAATTATGACTTCATCTGAATTTTATTTGTTAGCCAAGGAAAAGTTTCCTTTTGAACCAACCTTGAAACAAGATATTGTTCTTGAACAATTGTCAGCATTTATTTTTAATAATTCATCTCAGGTGCTATATGTTTTGAAAGGTTATGCTGGTACAGGAAAAACAACAATCGTTGGAGCAATTGTAAATAATCTTTGGAAAGCAAAAAAAAGTGCCGTTCTACTTGCACCTACTGGTAGAGCTGCCAAAGTAATGTCGACGTATTCGAGCAATGAAGCGTTCACAATTCATAAAAAAATTTACATGCCCAAACAAAACAAAAATGGGAATGTTGATTTTGTCATGCAGTTAAATAAGCATAAAAAAACTATTTTTATTGTTGATGAGGCTTCTATGATTTCCGATCTTCCAAGTCAATCAAAACTGTTTGGAAGTGGGTCCTTACTTGATGATTTAATTCAATATGTTTATTCGGGACACCAATGTAAGCTTCTTCTCATTGGTGATACAGCACAATTACCTCCAGTTAAGTTAGACCTCAGTCCTGCATTGGACGAAAGACAGTTAGCTCTAAATTACAATAAAGAGGTGTCAAAAATGGAACTTGATGAGGTGATGCGTCAAGGTCATGACTCTGGTATTCTCATGAATGCTACCTTGCTTCGGGAAAGCCTTTCAGGTACATTTTATGACAATTTTAAATTTGATATTTCCGGCTATAATGACATCATTAGGCTTATTGATGGCCATGATATCATGGATGCAATTAATGAAGCTTACAGTTCCTTAGGTAATGAAGATACCGCCATCATAGTTCGATCCAATAAACGGGCTAATTTATATAATCAACAAATAAGATCAAGGATTCTTTTTAACGAACACGAATTGACTGCAGGAGACTATTTAATGGTTGTTAAAAATAATTATTTTTGGATAAAACCGAGTAGTGAAGCAGGTTTCATCGCAAATGGAGATATCATTGAAATTTTAGAAATTTTTAATTTAAAGGAGCTGTACGGTTTTAGATTTGCAGAGGTGAAGATAAGAATGGTTGATTATCCAAAAATGAAGCCTTTTGAAACTGTTTTAATTCTTGATAGTATTTCGGTTGAAGCACCTTCTCTCTCTTATGAAGATTCTAATAAATTGTACCAAGAAATATTAAAAGATTATGCAGATGAAACATCTGGATACAGAAAGTTTTTAAAAGTAAAAAAGAATAAATATCTTAATGCACTTCAGGTAAAATTCTCCTACGCCATGACATGCCACAAGTCACAAGGTGGACAATGGAATACCGTTTTTGTTGAACAACCCTATTTGCCAAATGGGATAGACAGAGATTATCTGCGTTGGTTGTATACTGCCGTGACAAGAGCTAGAGAAAAATTATATCTAATTGGATTTAATGATAGTTTTTTTGAGTAATCTTTAGCTTGATGATTTTCGGAAATAATTCTAAAATAGAATAACGAAATCTTTTAAAAACTGTATTTTTGATTCTTATAGAATTAAGCAATCTTGCTATCTAAATATTGATTATGAAGATAATCTCAATGATTCCTGCACGTTATAGTGCCTCTCGTTTTCCAGGTAAATTGATGCAGGACCTTGGGGGAAAAACGGTAATTCTCAGAACCTATGAGGCAACTGTCGCTACACATTTATTTGATGAGGTGTACGTCGTTACAGATAGCGACATCATATATCAAGAGATTATAGCAANTGGAGGCAAGGCTATTATGAGTGTNGCGGAGCATGAATCTGGAAGCGACAGAATTGCAGAAGCTATTGAAAATATTCAATGTGATATTGTCGTAAATGTCCAAGGGGATGAGCCATTTACTGAGCGCTCTAGTTTAGAGAAATTGCTAAGTGTATTTCATGATGATGTTCAAAAATCGATAGATTTGGCATCTCTGATGGTAGAAATAAAGGATGTTGACGATATTAATAACCCAAATACTGTCAAGGTTATCGTTAACCAAAATAATTTTGCACTCTATTTTTCGAGAAGCCCCATACCATTTCCAAGAGAGGAGAATGTTGGGACGAAATATTTTAAACACAAGGGCGTTTACGCATTCAGGAAGCAAGCTTTGATGGATTTTCAGAAGCTACCAATGTGTTCTTTGGAAACAACAGAAAAAATAGAATGTATACGATATTTAGAATACGGAAAAAATATTAAAATGGTGGAAACATCTGTTGAAGGTGTTGAGATTGATACGCCAGCTGACTTGAAAAGAGCGCGTAGTATATGGAAATAAATTACGATAATGTTAAAGTGATTGGCTTCGATGCTGATGATACACTTTGGATCAATGAAACTTATTTTAGGGAAGCCGAGAAAGATTTTTCAAAATTGTTGAGTCGTTACGAAACAGTCAATAAAATAGATCAAGAATTATATAAAAAAGAAATAAAAAATCTTGAAATTTACGGTTATGGTGTTAAAGGCTTCGTGTTATCGATGATCGAGATGGCAGTTGAAATTTCAAATCATAATGTTTCTAATAAAACCATTGAAGCCATACTAAATATCGGTAAAGACATGATTAACAAACCAGTCATTCTTTTAGAAGGTGTTGAAAATGTACTAAATATTCTTTCAAAAGAATATCGATTGATTTTAGTAACAAAAGGTGATTTACTTGATCAAGAACGAAAACTGAATAAATCTGGGCTAATAGACTATTTTCATCACATAGAAGTAGTCAGTGATAAAAAAGAAGAGAATTACTTAAAATTGCTANCGCATTTAGACATTATTCCTTCAGAGTTTTTAATGGTTGGAAACTCCTTGAAATCTGATGTCTTACCATTAATAAATATTGGTGCTCATAGTATGCATGTGCCATTTCATACGACTTGGATTCATGAAGATGTGTCTGATATAGAGCAAACAACTAACAACTATTTAACTGTAAAAAATCTGTCAGATATTTTAAAAGTTTTAAATTAATTAGAGTATGAATTGTATAATTCAAATAAGATATTTTTCTAAATGAAGTACAAAAACTTTCCGATGGTGCCAAGGGTGATTTTTGGTCGTGGTAGTTTCAATCAGATGAATGAAATTATCGCCCCAAAGCGTTTATTGAACCAGGCACCATTTATTTTTATTATTGATGATTTTTTTATTGATTCACAAAAGATTATCTCAAACATTAACCTTTACGGTAGCGATGAAATAATTTATGTATCAGCACAGGAGGAACCAAAAACCACACAAATAGATGAATTAGTTAAGTATATAAAGACGTCGGTTAGTGAGCAGCCTGCTGGAATCATTGGAATAGGTGGTGGTACAGTCATTGATATTTCAAAAGCGGTAGCAATTATGTTAACAAATAATGGCAAGACCTGTGATTATCAAGGTTGGGATCTGGTAAATAATCCTGCGATTTATCATGTTGGAATTCCAACGATTTCAGGTACAGGAGCTGAAGTTTCGAGAACGACTGTTCTTACTGGACCTGAACGGAAATTAGGCATTAATAGTGACTTTACTCCATTTGACCAAGTAATACTTGATCCTGAGCTAACAAGTAGTGTCCCAAAAAATCAATGGTTTTTTACAGGAATGGATTGTTTCATTCATTCTATTGAATCTTTAAACGGCACCTATTTGAACGCGTTTAGTCAGAGTTATGGGGAAAAAGCACTTGATTTGTGTAAACAAGTTTTTAATGAAGATTATTTAACTGAACAAGAATCACAAGACAAGCTCATGATGGCTTCTTGGCATGGTGGAATGAGTATCGCATACTCTCAAGTTGGAATTGCTCATGCTCTTAGTTATGGCTTATCTTATGTATTAGGAACAAAGCATGGCATTGGGAATTGTATTGTTTTTGATCATTTGGAAGATTATTATCCCGAAGGAGTGACATTATTTAAAGAAATGAAGGAGAAACATGGCATTATTCTTCCAAAAGGAGTTTGTTCAAGCTTAAAAGATGTTGAATTTGATACCATGATTAGAGTGGCAATGAGTTTAGAACCACTATGGGAAAATGCAATTGGAAAACAATGGAAATCATTAATTACACCGCAACTACTTCGTGGTTTATATGAAAAAATGTAACTATGAGATGGTTGTCAAAATTTATTTATTACAAAATTCTTGGTTGGAAAGTAAAAGGTTTCTCAGACTTTGAAAGTGTGAAAAAAGCTGTAATTATAGCGGTNCCTCATACCAGTTGGCACGACTTTCCTCTTGGGATACTTTTACGTTCGGTAATTGGAATTGAAACAAACTATGTTGGCAAGAAGGATCTATTTAAATTTCCTTTCGGTTGGTTTTTTAGATGGTCTGGTGGTGCGCCTGTCGAGAGAAAAAATAATGAGAACCAAGTTGAGGCTATTGCGAGATTATTTAAAGAGAAAGATGTCTTTAGAATGGCGTTGGCTCCTGAGGGTACAAGAAAAAAAGTAAAAGAGTGGCGAACAGGATTTTATTATATCGCAAAGGCAGCTAAAGTGCCCATCATTATGTTCACTTTAGATTTTGAAAATAAAGAAAATAAATTTTCAGAACCATTTTACCCCACTGAGGACAAAAATGCAGATTTTGATTTTATGCATAAATATTTTGAGGGTATTAAAGGAAAAGTAGCGCATCGTTCTTGATACACGATATGACTCACGAAAAAAAGTGATCAAATTACAGGAAGTTGTTTAAATAACAATTCATGTGAGTTATTGATGTTACATAAGAACGAGACCTACACGAAAATGCATTTAGGGCTTGCACCAACTTTGTTAAGGATGTTTTCGATGAAATGTCATTTAATTTATATGAACAGATTGCATAATTAAAATAATGGTATGAGATTTGTATAATACTTAGTGGTTAGTTACAATTTAAATGAAACATAAATTAAATACGACTTACTCGTGTCACTAAAAAGAAACATTTGCTATTAATTAAGGACGAACCATTTAAAGCTGCCGTATATTTAAATTATGGCAGCTTTTTTTATGAAAATTTTTATTGCCCTTTGTTGTTAATTGGCGGTGGACCTTGTGGAATCATGGCCTCATAAGATTCTTCTCCTTTTCTTTGTATAAATTCAGATTTGACTTTCTCCACCAGACTCGGGCTTTCAAAAAGATCTACCATGGTCATCGCCATAGCTTTAGAAGCATATATTAATCCTTTGTGTCCAATNCTCATACCTCCGCAGGCTACTACTGCCCATGAATGCCAAGGTGTTCCAGCTGGAGCAGTCGTAACTCCGAGATTTATATTAGCAACATTCCAACTCACATCTCCCACATCTGTTGAACCTCCTCCTGGGTGCTCTAGAGTTATTTTTAAGGGATTGATATTACTATCCATCCCAATTTGCGGTTTGCCGGTTGCTTTTTGTATACCTTTTCCAAAATTAATTTCTTCCTGAGAATATTCCATNGGACCTAATAACTCTAAATTTGATTGCATTATTTTTCCTCCTTCGCGATTTACTAATACTTCATAGATGCCTGATATTAATGATACTTTGTAGTCAACATTTGCAAGTATAGCTGCTCCTTGAGCCATTTTTTTTGCTTGCTCGTAGACCGGAACCATTCCTGCCCTTTTTGTGTCACGAACACGCATCCATAGTCTTGAATAATCTGGGACTACATTGACAACTTGACCCCCATCTTGTATGTGGTAATGCATTCGAACCGTTGGTTTAACGTGCTCCCTATAGTAATTGATACCTGTGGTATATAATTCGAGGGCATCTGAAGCGCTTCTGCCATTCCATGGATCTAAAGATGCATGAGCGGCCTGACCAAAAAATTCAATTTTAAAATCGATAAGAGCCAATGAGCTTTGAACATCTGCCTCAGTACTAGCAGATGGATGCCAACTAATATTCACATCAACATCATCCCAAAGACCAGCCCTAACCATCCATATTTTACCGAAATATTTTTCTTCACTTGGGGTTCCAAAGAATTTAATAGTTCCTTGGATTTGACCACTTTCTATAAGTTCTTTGATACCAATGGCCGCGCCTAAACTGCCGGCTCCAAACATATTATGGCCACAACCATGNCCAGCTGCTCCCTTCATTAAGGGGTTTTTTATAGGTTCNGTTTTTTGAGATAAACCTGGTAGCGCATCAAATTCACCTAAAACGCTAATAACAGGTTTTCCTGAGCCGTAACTAGCCACAAAAGCAGTAGGCATACCAGCAACACCACGCTCAACAGTAAATCCTTGATTCTCAGCATAATCTGCTAATATTTTTGATGATTTATGTTCTTCAAAGGCTGTTTCAGCTAGCGACCAGATGTCATCACTGATTTTTATTAAATTAGACTGATGTTTTTCGATAGTGGCGATGACAAGTGATTTGCTTTTTGTTAANGTTTGCTGACCAAATGTAACACTCGACGCGATACAAAATATAAACAAAAAATTTTTGTTGACATTCATNTTATTTTAGTTTAAGATTAATAGTTTTTTTTTGTTTTTACTCAAAAAGTCCCAAATTATGGGACTTTTTACGTTATAGGGGTATCATTATTTTTAACAATCTTGGTGATGTAAATCATAAAATCGCTCTTTCGACACATAATTTCACAAGGTCATTCGAATATAATTTATACGGTAGTTATACCTCTGAAATCGGTCTACCTTTTAATCTTTTTTCAATTTTCTGCTTAATTGCAGTGAGACGTTTCATTAAATCCATAGTAGCAGGATCTTTATTGATTTTATACTCTTCGTTAAGTCCTAATATTAATTCTTTCGCTTCTCTCGAGAATTTTACACGATCACTTGTAGACAAACTACTTTTTTTTCGACTTTCAAATTCTAATGCTCTTTCTGTTAAATTCATACATTCATTTTAATTAGTCCTAAGAATACATATGTTATGAATTTTTAGGAGTTCTGGGAAATACATTCACCAGTATTTATACAATTGGTCTTAGTAGACTCATTCCTTAAATGTAGAAATTTTTTTTAATATTCCTAATTAACGATTGTCAACTTTTTAAATTATATTAAAATTTATGAATAAATTAAGAAGAAAATTGAGTTTTCTTGAACAGAAGCAGGTTATTAATAGTGAAATAATCTTTTTAAAATTAACTTAATAATTGTCAAATAATCAGATTGAATAGAAATTTAATTTTTGTTCAAAGCTGTTTTATATGTATCGAGACATCGTTCTCGAGCAAATTTATGTTCAACTATCGGAACAGGGTAGGTAAGCTCTTGATGATCTGGCACCCATTTTCTTATATATGCTAGACTTTTATCAAATTTTTGAATTTGGGTTGTTGGATTAAAAATTCTAAAATAAGGTGATGCATCAACTCCACATCCAGCGACCCACTGCCAATTGCCGATATTACTTGACATTTCGTAATCATGTAATTTTTCTGCAAAATAGGCCTCACCAAGACGCCAATCTATAAGTAAGTGTTTGCACAGAAAACTACCTACAAGCATGCGCACACGATTATGCATAAAACCAGTTTGATTTAATTCTCTCATACCTGCATCTACTAGTGGGTATCCCGTTTTACCTTCGCACCACGCTTCAAATTCTCTTTTATTGTTTCTCCACTTAACATTTTCATACTGTGGTTTAAAACTTTTGGTCACTGTTTGAGGAAAATGCCATAATATTTGCATGAAAAACTCACGCCATATTAATTCTTTTAAAAATGTTGTATTATCATTTTTTAACGCTTTAGAAGCCATAAATCTGACGCTTAACGTTCCAAATCTTAGGTGGGGACCTATTTTTGATGTACCATTTACGCTTGGGAAATTTCTTGTTGCTTCATAATTATCAATGATTTTATTAGAGATATTGTAGGGCGTGATTTTCTGAGGAGATGTTTCAAAACTCATGTCCTTTAAAGCTACCATATTTTCAGGTAGTGGGCTTAGTAGATGTTTTAATAAATCCTGGGAACGAAAAAACTTTATGGGATTATTTTCTAAAGCAGTTATCCACTTTTTCGAATAGGGTGTATATACTTTATAGGGTAGGCCATCATCTTTTACATTTCGTTAGTTTCAAAAATAACTTGGTCTTTGTAGCTTGTAAAACCAATATTATTTTTTTCTAAAAGGCGTTTAATAGATAAATCTCGATTAATGGCATAGGTTCATAGTCATGATTGGAAAACACAGTTTTAATATTGTATTCATGAGACAGCTTATTAAAAATAGCCGTGGGTCTTCCATAATAAGTTCTTATGGTACTACCATACTCATTTTGTAACAAGGTATTCATGTTGCGAATAGTATCGTGAATAAAGGTTACTCGGGGATCGTCTTTCTTTAAGCTATCAATAATTTCTTTGTCAAAAATAAAAATAGCAACTACTGGATGTTTTCCATTGAGTGCGTGATACAGACCTACGTTATCTTCTAATCGTAAGTCACGTCTAAACCAAAATATATTTATCGTTTTGTTCATCAATTAATATTTTCCAAATAATTCCTCTAATTTTTTTGTTCTGTAATTGAAAATCTCTCTTAATTTAGGTTGAACAATGTATGGGTGTAATAATTGTCCAAGNATACCAAATGGAACCATGTAGTCAATGATGTCTTCCATTTCTACACCTCCTTCAATTTCTTTAATAAAATGCTTATGATGCCACAATTTGTAAGGACCAAATCGCTGCTCATCTACAAAATAACAGTGATCTTTAACATGCGTTATTTCTGTCACCCATTTCGTTTTAATGCCCATTATAGGAGTTACAATATATTGTATTATTTGACCCGAATACATTGATTTCTCAGCACCTTTAAGAATATCGAAGGACATATAATTTGGNGTTATTGTTTTTAAATTTTTAGGATCTGATAAAAAGTCCCACGCCTGNTTTTTTGAAATTGGTAGGTTTTGTTTTGTATGTAAAGTGTATATTTTCATTTAATTATAAATTACGATATATAGATTTAAGGAGGAAGCTATAAAAAGCCAAAGTATATAGGGACTCAACAAATACTTCGTGTATTTTAATTGTTGATTTTTAAACTTATAAAAATAAAAAACCATCACTACTGTTAATAATGATATGATGATTAGACCAGCAACTGTCTTTTGTAAATTAAAAAACACATAATTCCAACTAATATTTAGAATGCATTGAACTGTATAAATTGCCCAAAAGTTAACTGAATCTATGATTCGTATAAGGGATGCTAGATAAAATGAAAAACATAACATGATAGTGATCCAGGCAATACCAAAAACCCAACCAGGAGGTGTCCAGGGTGCTTGGTTTAATAGCAAATACCATGCTGAGGATGGACCTTCATTCATTAATATGCTTCCAAAGTAGAGTCCTGCAAAATTAGTAATCAAGAATAAGGCGACGTAGCCAAAATATTTCATTTAATCTTGTTTGAGAACCTCTATTTGATCAAGTATCCTTTGTGCTTCTGCAT
>JGI26114J46594_1000148_pt1 | contig 19163 bp, 24 predicted proteins | sample AOAMet1_18_M0_10_2_FD_46594 | JGI IMG/M metagenome (IMG submission 46594) | reverse complement strand
ATCGAGTCAAAGAGATCAGTCTTCTTATCATTATTAGAACCATTAGTAATTATATTCATGGGTGGATTTATTATGCTCATAGTTCTAGCTATACTAATACCTATAATGCAAATGAATACTCTAGCTTTAGGATAAATTATGAACAAATATAATAAAGGTTTTACAATGATAGANCTTATGGCTGTTNTAGTTATTTTAGGTATTCTAGCCACTATAGTTGTTGTAAATACTGCTCCGGTATTTCAAAGAGCAAACCTAGAAAAAATTAAAGCTGACATGTCCCAAACAGGAAAAGCCTTGGAGTTATATAAGTTTAATGAACTCTCTTATCCTACAACTTCTCAGGGCTTAGTTGCTCTTGTAAGNCCACATTCAGAATTAAAAAATCCTTTTTTATATCCTGAGGACGGATATATTTCATCTGAACCTCTTGATCCATGGGGCAGGGAGTACATTTATGAAAATCCACCAAGAAAAGCAAAAAAATACGATCTATATACTTTAGGCGCGGATGGAATGCCNGGGGGAACTGGTGAGGATTCTGATATTGGAAACTGGATGCAGTAAAAAAACAAAAGGCTTCACATTAATTGAGGTTCTTGTTGTGCTAGTTATTATAGGAATAACTTCATCATTATTATTTCTTAACATAGGTCTAGCTGACACAGTGTCAAAAAATAAGCTGTCATTAAATACTCTTTTCAATTATCTTTCTGAAGAAAGTATTATTACCGGAAACCTATTGGCCTGGCATGCTAATGATAAAAAAGATTTAATTTACGTAATCAATTATCAGATGGAAAAACAAAAGCTTTTAGACAATGTTCAGTCTCCATGGAAAGATTTTTCTTCAAATAGAAAAACTTTTAAACATTTTGATGGTTCCATTATTCAATTAAATGAAAATGATTTAAATAAACCGCTAATTATTTTCTATCCTTCAGGAGAAAACACAGGAGGAATAATTACTATTTCTTCTTCAAATTTCATTCAAGAGATTACAATTAATAATAATGGAAAAATCGAAACCAAAATTATTGAATATTGAAAAAGGCTTTAGTCTTTTTGAGATTGTTATTGCTTTAGTAATCTTAAGTGTTTCTCTATTAGTAATTTATAACTTAATTTTGTCTACAAGTGTATCTATTTATAAATTAGAAGATCATTATTTAGCAAAAGAGGTAGCTAATAATAGAATTGCATTAATTAATACTATCGAAAAACCCTCAAAGCCCTTAAATAGAAATGGTATAGCTTCGATGGGTGGTAAGAACTGGAGATGGGAAGAGTCATTTTATAATGGAATTAGTCCTGAGTTTCTAGAATATGAGATATTAATTAAGTCAGAAAATTCAACCCAATACTCTTATAGAACAAAAGGATATTTAGTTAATGAATAAGGGATTTACAATAATAGAAGTACTAATTTCACTAGTAATTCTGTCTATAATTACATTAATTACATCAAATATACTTAAGTCATCCCTGGATACAGAGTATCAAACTTCAAATCATCTAAACAAAATAAAAGATATAAATTTATCTTCTAGCAAAATTAGGAGAGACCTAAGGCAAATTGTAAATATTAAATCTCGTGATTTTTATGGAAATAATATGTCTGGTAGTTTTGTTGCTAATCAAGGAATGAATTCAATTATTTTTAATAGTAATATTAGATCTGTTGCTAATGATGTCTCTCCAATTAAAAGAATTGAATATATTTTTGAAGACAAGCAAATAAAGAGAAGACAATACTTTTCTTCAAATCCATATGATCAAAATCAATACATAGAATCATCTATCCTAACGAATATTGATGAATTGAATTTTAATTTTCTAAGTTCAGATAAGTGGCATTCTTCTTGGCCAATTAATGAAACTTCATCAAAGAAAATACCAAGGCTAATTAAGATAGAATTTATTTTAGATAAAAAACTATATACATGGATTATTGAGCCTAACATCTCTTATGTATCACCAAACTAATAACAAAGGGGTTGTTTTAATTTCAGTCTTGTTGATAATTTTATTATTGTCATCAGTCGCTGTTATTATCGGAAATAACTACCTAATATCCTTAAAAAGAGCAGCTTATCTTGAGTTTCAGTCAACTTCGTTAAATATGTTTAAAAACCTCGAGTCTTTGGCATTAAAAAAAGTAGATATAGAACTTAAATTTAATTCTAATAAGCTGGCCCGCAATAACTCTCTGCTAAATAATGATTTATATTTCGAAACTGATGAGGGGGTCGTTATTGCTAAAATTTCAGATAACTCAAATTGTTTTAATATAAATGCTTTGGTTGTTAAAAATCAAAAAAATTATATCGAAAATAAAAAATCAATAGATGCATTTAGAAAATTTATGAGGTTTCATTCTATTGATAATAATTTAGTTGAAGAAATGATTGATCAAGTTATAGATTGGATTGATCTTGATTCTGATCCCCGTGCATATGGTCTCGAAGACTATTTTTATTCTGGACCACTTAATAACCCTAAAGAATATTCAGGAAGGAGATTATTTTTTAGTGTTGATGAGCTTAAAGGTATCCCAGCTTTTAGAAAGGTTGATTGGCAGATTATAAAAAATAATTTTTGTAGCATTATTGGTAATTCAGATCTTACACTAAACTTAAATACACTTAATCTTGATCAGTCTTTTTTATTATCTTCTTTTTTTCCAAATTTAGCTTTGAGTGAAGCTGAATATATTATTGATACCATTCCAGAAGAGGGCATAGAAAACCTTAACTCTTTGAAATCCCTTCATCCTATGGCAAATTTTGAGGCACAATATGGAAATATTAAATTTTCCTCATCTACATTTGACCTTACTACTGTTATCACTCAAAACAATTTTTCTGCAAAATCTACAAGCAAAATAATTCATGATAAGAACAAAAATAGCTATATTATTTCTAGAACATATAATGGTATTTAAATGAATACCTATATTGCAAATTTTATAGACAGCTCATGTACATCCTTTGAGTTATATTCTTATGATAATGGGCTTATATCGAGTGAACATTTTTTAGACATAGCTGAATTAAAAAACTTGGAAGATAGTTCCCAAGTGGTAGTTTTAATTCCTTCAATATTGATAACTTCATATCAAAATTCAAAAAATTTAGCTTTATCTGAAGATATTAATTTAGCCAATTTTATTTCAGATATTGATAATAAAATAGTAGACCAAATTTCTCATAATGAATTCCTTTTTCATGGAAATAATGCCTTTATTGTAAACAAGGTGATATTGGAAGATTTAAATAAAGCACTAACCCAACTAGACAACAATATTATATTAATGCCAGAGTATTCCTTTTTTAAGGATGAGTATGAACAAGATGTCATATTCGAACTAAATAATAAATTTATTTTTTCAAACTCAGACGGCACAGGAACTGCTGTATCAAGTGGCTCTTTGGAACAGTATTGTCAGATGATTTCTGATCTCAAGGTTGGGTATAACCCATTAATTTATAGTGATGATAAATTTTTAAAAGAAAAGTATCCTAATTCAAGTTTTATGGCTTCTAATCTTAAGAGTTTTTTCAATCAGGATTTTGATAGACTGCCTAACTTCTATAAATTTCACTTTTCATATCAATCAGTGAAAAGAAAATTTAATTTCACTATGCTCAATTGCTTATCATTGTAATAGGATTTTTTTCTTTCATATTTTTACCATCAATGCTGATCAAAAAAAATAATAATGATGCATTGGCATATAAAGAAGCAACGTTTAATATTTTTACCGCTATAAATAAAGATATAAAAAAAGTAGTCAGACCAAGATCTCAGATAGATTCAATAATGAATCAGATTCCCTCNNAAAAGCTAAGTANTATAGAACTTCCATCTTTAGATTTTCTAGATAAAATTGGCGATGAGTATTTAGATCGAATTTATATCAATTTTAATGATTCAAATGTTGTAATAGANATCAGTGGAATGCCCTTAATTCAATACAANCTCATAAAGAACCTTTNNCAGCAATTTAAAGTAACCATACTAAACGAAGAAGTTATCTCGTCAAATAATATTGTTTCCGGCTCAATAANNGTGAGTCTGCNAAATGAATAAACTATTAAAAAGCTTAAAAGCTCGTGAAATTTACTTGCTAATAGCTTCTTTTCTTTTATTACTATTATTTGGTGCTGGCATCTTATTATCATCAACTTATAACGCTTACAACATATCAGTAAAAAACCTAGATAAAGAAAGAAACGATTATGAATACGTATTTAAAAAATCATATCCACTTACTCAGACCAACAAACAAACTAATATAGATCTTGCCTTGGTGAATAAAATTATCCTTTCAAATGAGAGTTATAAAAATATTTCAAATGTATCTCTAGAAGAAGCAGATATGCTAGTCATATCTTTTAGCTCTACTGACCTTGGTATAGCCATCCTTTTGGCTGAGGAAATAATTAATTCCTCCTCAATGAGTATTTTAACGATAGAATCAAAGAGAGATTCTGCTGGTATAGCTATTAAACTTTCGTTTATTTAGTCTTTATAAATTGATATTTTTTTTGAATAAAGTTCGTGGAATGTTTTTACAGCAATTGAATCTGAAACTCCCCACTTTGTTGATTTAATATTCTTAATATCAAGTTTATTTATTATCATGAGATAAATTTTTAAAGCATAATCTATAACATCTGCTCTATCTGGCTGAAGTTTAAATTGAGATATTTTTTCTTCTTGATTTAAGGTTGTTAATTCTTTAGATTTTTCAATAAATAAATTCGAAGTTATTTGTTTGCATTTATAGATATTTAAAAACGATTTTATACTTCCACCTAGACCAATTAGTGTATCTATGTCACTTTGTTTATTGAGCCACTTAGAAAGGCGCGACCATTCATTTTTATCGTCTTTACCGAGCATAGATCTTACCGCACCCAACTGAAAAGATTGAATAATATGGTCTCCATTTTTATATATATAAATTTCAGTACTGCCACCACCAACATCAACGTAAATCTTATTTTTACCTTCTTGAGCTTTTGGATGAAACCGTATTAATTTAGCCTCTTCTAACCCTGAAATAATTCTTATAGGATGATTAATATTATTTTCAACATATCTTCTAGCATTTTCAGAATTGGCTGTATCTCTAAATGCACTGGTTGCAACAATTTCATACATTTTAATATTATTTTTTAAAAAATTATCCTGATATTTTACTAATGTTCTTGATAAGTTCATTTAATTTGTTATCTGACAGAAGGCCTGTACCAAAAACCTCTGCGCCAAGTCTTATTGGCGATCTGATGCCTTCAATAAAATCAATAGTTGTAGGGCTTGTATTAAATACTTTTGATTTAATGGCATTTGTACCAATATCAATGGATGCTATTTTCATTATGTATCGTCACTATATTTAGTAATTATCATAAATTGTTCGTAGGTAAGATTATCAAAACGAACTCCTTCAATACTTGCTGAATAATTAGATATAGCTTTCGACCATTTCACTGGCTTTAGTATTTTTTTATTTTCATAATCCATCTTATTCAAAAGGTACCTTAGGGCTGTTAATCTACCTATCATCTTATTATTTGAATTAATCATTACCCATGGCGATAGTTCAGTAGCAGTTCTTGAAAACATTTGTTCTTTATAGAAAGTAAAAGCATCCCATTTAGTTACAATTTTTTCATCATTTTTGGATAGCTTCCAATATTTTAATTGAGAATTTTTTCTTGCATTCATCCTTCTTTCTTGTTGATCTCTTGATAGTGAAAAATAAAATTTAGTAATCTCAACATTATTTAAAATATGATCCTCTTCCCACTTATTAACTCTATTCATAAATGTTCTATATTGATTTTCAGAACAATATCCCATAATTGGCTCTGTTATTGCTCGCGTATACCATGATCTGTCCAAGAATGAGATCTCACCATTTTGCGGTATAACTTTCCCCCATCTTTGAAACCAATGAGATGACTCCCATTTAGATGGAATTCCTAATTGAACATAGTTAAAATTATTAGGCCTCAGGTATTCAGAGAAGAATTTTATTGCAGAACTTTTTCCTGCAGTGTCTCTGCCTTCAAATACAATGCATAACTTCCTATTATTTTTAATAACATCTTCTTGAAGCTTTAATAATTCAATTTGAAGTCTTCTTTTTTCCAATGCGTATGCTTTGGCATGAAGTCTTTTGTATTCTGATTGATCTAAAGATATAAGATTCATTTATATGTATATTGTTTATTTCACTAAAAAGTAAATGTAAATTCACATGAATGTAACAACCAGAAGTTTTAATGCACATATTAAATTTATATAACAGGTAAAACAATGGAAAATTTATTCTTAGATCCTACACTTATCCTTATTATAGCGGCTTTTGCTGGGTTTTTCATGGCATTCGGAATTGGTGCAAATGATGTTGCTAATGCTATGGGAACATCTGTAGGAAGTAAGGCTATAACATTTAAGCAAGCTATATTTATTGCTGCTATCTTTGAATTTTTAGGCGCATATTTAGCTGGAGGTGAAGTCACATCAACTATTAGAAAAGGAATAGTCGATCCAGATCTCTACATAGGAAAAGAAAATATATTTATTATTGGAATGTTATCTGCATTATTGGCTGCAGGTACATGGCTTCTCATAGCAAGCTCTAAGGGCTGGCCAGTATCTACAACGCATTCTATTGTTGGTTCTATAGTAGGGTTTGTAATAATATCAATGGGCTTTCAAGCCGTTTCTTGGGATAAAGTCGGAACCATTGCTGCTAGCTGGGTCGTCTCGCCTGCAATTTCAGGGACAATGGCATTTTTTATATTTTTAAGTGCTAAGAAATTTATTCTAGATAGAAAAGATCCAGCACAAGCGGCTGTATCATTAATACCTCTTTACAGTTTCTTTGTAGCTGTAATTATAGGTTTAGTTACTGCTAGAAAAGGCTTGAAACATGTAGGTTTGCCTCTCACTGATAATGAGGTTGTTTTAGTTACAATAGCATTTGGATTAGTTGTCACAGTAATCACATACATTCTATTAAATATAAACAAAGAAAAAATTAAAAAGAATGGTGTTGAGTCAGCTTTTGCTGTTCTTATGATAGTTACTGCATCAGCTATGGCCTTTGCTCATGGTTCAAATGATGTAGCAAATGCTATCGGTCCAATGTCTGCAATAATTAGCGTTGCCTCAGAAGGAGCAATTGGAGCAAAATCAGCAGTTAGTCCTTGGGTTTTANTGATTGGTGGAGTGGGTATAGTTTTTGGTTTAGCTATGCTGGGAGGCAGGGTTATCAAAACTGTTGGTAGTAAAATTACTACACTAACTCCTAGTNTAGGATTTTCAGCTGAGATGGCAGCCGCATCNACTGTTGTAGCTGCGACTTACATAGGATTTCCNATATCAACAACACATACGCTTGTAGGAGCTGTTATTGGGGTAGGTCTTGCTAAAGGTGTTTCTCATCTAGANCTGAGCTCTATAGGTAGAATCATNCTTTCTTGGGTAGTAACAATACCTGCTGGCGCTACATTAACAGTATTGTTTTATGTTTTATTAAGATTTATTGAAACCTTAATGACAGTAGGGGTTTAATTAATAGCTCAAACTCAAGAGCTTTGATTAATCCAATTAAGTAAATAGGAAAGGCCCGCTCTGTGGGCCTCGATCCTTCCAACCTCATTTAACTCTCCGTTTTCTTTTGCATTTAATGCAAATACAGAGAGGATAAGTTGAGTAAGTACTCTATAGACACCACTTTTATTATACATATCAGGAAGCTCAATATTATTATCGATAAAGCACTCAATAGAACTTGCTAAGCCGTGCATAGATTCAGATGACATTGGAGGACTTACTGTATTTTTTAAAATAATTAATTGAGCAGCTTTGGANGATCTAAAAAATTTATACATCACCTCAACCGTCTTTAAAACAATTACAGAAACTTGATTAGTTTCAAGTGGGGTTAATTCCTCTCTAAATACATTTTCACAATCTTTAAAATAACCCTTAATCATCATTGCTTTTAAAGAGTCAGTTGTAGGAAAAAATTTATAAGTAGAGGTTCTCTTTAGGCCTGAATATTTTGCAATATTTGCTATCGTTATAGCTTCAAGACCATCTCTAAGAAGAATTGATTCAGCAGTTTGAAGAATAAGCTTTACTCTTTTCTTACTCCTTTCTTGCTTGGCAATTAATTCCATTATTAGATTATGGACAAATGTTTAGAAAAGTAAAATACATATTAGTTATTCGTCTATTTTATCAAGGACATCTTTAATAGAAACAAATTTAAAATTTTGTTTTCTAATTGATCCTTCGCCATCATTACTTCCATCTTGAACCACCAACATGCCTTTAGGAAATAATGGCCCCAGGTTGTTGTTTACAACATCAACTCCATCTGTATCCGTAACAGCATCAATAGATCCATTTCCAACAATATTAAAGCTATTTATAAAATTATATGGGTATCTTCGGTTATAAATGTTTAAAGTACTATTACCTTGAGAGGAAAGGATAACGAATCCTTCATTAGTGTTTGATTTATAAATTGTTACTCCTTCAGGATCGCCAACAATATTGCCTGATCTGGTATCAATAATAATTGGAGCACTAAAATCAAGATTTTTATTGATTTTGTAAGCTCTTAAAATCCCTCTATCTTGTTCCTCAGAAATAAATAAAGTTGAATTATCAGAATCATAAACACAACCTTCAGATTGTGTAGCATCTTGGTTCTTAAATGTATGCAATAATTTTAAGTTATCACGATATGACCATAATTGAACTCTTGATCCCTCGTCTTCAGTAATGAATGCAATATTACCAAAATACTCGTGATGTCCTGAACAGACCCCATATACAATCATGTCTGCATAACCTTTTAGAGTTGATTTAACTGGAAGCTTAAATGTATTAGATTCTATATCTGAGTTCATTTTATTGTTATCTAAAACCCAAAGATCTAAGGAGCTATCATTTCTATTAGAGCCAAATAGCAAAGTAGTTTTTGAAATGTCNTCAGAAATTATGTCTATGTTATTAATATTTCCCGCAGGAGAAAAATCAAGTGTTTCTGCTTTTAGATTATATGTATAAATACCATTATATTTATCCGTTCCAAATACTAGTGAATTATTAATATTTATATTATTAATCCATATTGCAGGATCATCAGCATCTCCATTTATCTTAACTTGGTCTGTTTCGTATATTGATATAACAGAGAATGCATTCAATTGGTATATAGAAAAAAAACATAAAAGATACAAAGAGTAGATTTTTTTAAGAATTGAATTTTTATTCATAGCCTATTATANGTTGTGGTACTAACATATATATAATTTTANTATTATTATTTATGGTAGTTCATATTTAACGTAATGTTACATTCTAGTGTCACTTTAGTAATTTATGAAACTTTGAAGTTAATCTTTTGAAAAGAGTGTTATTCACACTATGAGTAATTCATTTATATATGGAATAATTGCATTTTTTAACATTAATCATATAAAAATAAGCATGAAAAAAAATTTTTACAAAACTCAAAAAAGAACTACTCAATCAATTAANAATTTTTCTCTACTTTCTTTATTAATTTGCATGAGTACTTTTAACTTAACTGCTGCTGATACTGCGATTTATGGAAAAATAAATTTAGATGTTCTTACTACAGAAGCAGACTCTAAATCCNCCTCGGAAACTAANAGCAATGCATCAAGGCTTGGATATAAGGCAAAGTTTAAGTTATCAAATAAAGTAAATTTTCTAATTCAAATTGAAAATGAAATAGATGTCACAGACGGAAAGGCAGATAAAAATAAAGTACTTAAACAACGTAATACATTTGTAGGTATTTCAGGTGGTTTTGGAAAACTTTTTATTGGAACTCATGATACTGCTTTCAAGAAATCACAATTGAAAGTTGATTTATTTAATGACACTAAATCAGATATAAAAAACCTTTTTGTAGGTGAAAACAGATCCCAGGACTTAGTTGGCTATACATCAGCAGAGATAATAAAAGGGTTGAAGGTTACTCTTAATAATATTAAAACATCTAGCAAAAGTTATCAGTCTTATTCATTTGACTATAACGCAAATAATTTTAAATCATCATTTGGAATAGATTCAGGTCTTAAGGGTTATGAAAGTAAAAGATTTGCTATATTAAAACCAATTAAGAACAGCACGCTTGGTTTTCTATATCAAGAATCCATTAATGCAGAAACATCTAACAAAGAATCAGGTTATGTTGTTAGCTTAAAACATAAATTATCATCAAAATCTTCTTTAATGTTTCAAACATCCGAGTCTGATATTAAGCTTATTGGTGGAAAGCAGGATGCTATTGGATACTCATACCAATTTAATTCAATATTGAGGTTATTTACAAGTTACTCAAAAAGATCTCAATCAGATAGTTTAAAAAACAAAAAAATGACTAGTGTAGGATTTGAGCTGAAGTTTTAGATCCTAAATCATATTTCTTAAGGCTCCTATAGAGCCTTATTTAATTAACTTTGATATAAAGTTTACTATGTCTTCAGCCAAGACTTCAGGCTTTTCCATGGCAGCAAAATGACCACCATCATACTCATTCCACTGAACTACATTATAGATTTTTTCAGCCCAAATTTTTGGAGGGATCATGATATCCTTTTTAAATATAGCACCTGCCATTGGTTGAGAGACTTTATTAAATGAAAAGCCAAACTCCCCATTTTCTTTATATAACCGAGCTGATGAAGGCGCTGATTCTGTAAACCAATACAATGAAATAATACTTAAAACTTCATCATTCGTAACAACTAATTTATTAGTTCTTTCATCAAACCAACCATAAAATTTTTCTGCAATCCATGCCGCCAGACCAATAGGTGAGTCATTAAGACTATAACCTATAGTTTGTGGCTTTGTTCGTTGTATTTCATAGTAACCGTATCCTTGATTTTTGTATTTATTAAAATTTTCTAATAACTCTAATTCATTTTGTGTAACGCCTTGCATAGGATCTTGATTATCAGGAGGGAATGCAATTACAAGATTTAAATGAATACCAATACAATTATTAGGGTAAAGCTCTGCCATCCACTTACTCACAGTTGCTCCCCAGTCACCTCCTTGCACTACATATTTATCATAACCAAGAGCACCCATTAACTCATGTTGAATTCTTGCAATTTTCTCTGAATCCATACCTTTCTCAGTGGGCTTATCAGAAAATCCGAAACCTGGCATAGAAGGGCATATTATATCTATTGGGATTTTTGATTTTTTATGGATTATAGGAATAATTTTTAAAAACTCTTGAATGCTGCCTGGCCACCCATGAGTCATAATAAGTGGAACGGCTCCTTCTTTATCNGATTTAGAATGAAGAAAATGAATTTTAAGNCCAGAATTGGNTTTAAATTTATAACTACCAATTTTATTTAACTCTTCTTCATGATCCCTCCAGTTAAAGGAGTTCAACCACTCATTTGATAAGTTTTTTAAAAAACTCATTCCTGTTCCATGTGACCAATATTCATCATTTATCTCATCGGGCCACCTTGTAAGTGCTATTTTTTGGTGTAATTTATTTATTTCTTCGTCAGAAATATGGATATTAAATTTTTCTATCATTTTTCAAATAGTGATTCTTGTTGAACATACTATATGCGAAACTAATAATTAAAGTAAAATACTCTATATAACCTCTATCTAATATTATGTTTGAAAAAATTGAATTATATTTAAATGCAAATGCAGAATATGCTTGGATGGTTATTCTTTTCTTTGCTTTTATTGAGTCCTTTGTTTTATCAGGAATTGTTACATCCAGTGCAATTTTATTTTCAATTTGCATATTTATATATAATACAGAACTCTTATCTATCTACTATATTGTTCCATTGGCAGTATTGGGTGCCCATTTAGGAGACATGACTAGTTTCTTATTTGGCAAAACAATAGGTCCACAAATCTTAACTACAAAAGTTATGGTGAAAAGACAGAAAACGATAATAAGAGCGCAAAAATTTTTAGATAAAACTGGTTCTTTCACTGTTCTGCTTGGAAGATTTATACCCGCAGTAAGACCAATAGTTCCCTTTTTACTTGGTATTTCTGACTTAAAGGTTGTAAGATTTTATATTGCAGATCTCATTGCTTGTCTTTTGTGGGGATTAGCTTTGGGGTTTTTAGTAACGGGAGTTGGCTCCTTTTTTGGATAATTCAAATGTTGAGTATATTTATATTAACAATTAGTACCATAGCTTTAATCTATTTGCTTGTTCAGTTGGTAAAGGCCAAACAGCAGGGTAAGTTTCTACAAACTCTTAGAGACCTGCTTGTTATTACATTGGCTATACTAATGACGTTTGCAATTTTCTATATTGGTTATAGGGTCTTTAGAGTTTTTTAATTTTATGACTGAAACTCTATTTGATAAGATCATCAAAAAAGATATTCCTGCTGATGTCATTTATGAAGATGAAAAATCTATTGTAATTAAAGATATCAACCCGCAAGCTCCAATTCATTTACTAATCATTCCAAAAAAAAATATAACAATGCTCTCAAGTGCAGATGAAGAAGATAAAGAAATATTAGGCCATCTTATGTTAGTTGCAGGAAAGGTTTCAAAAATACTAAAGTTAGATAATACATTTAATATTGTTATTAATAATGGAGCAAATGCAGGTCAAACTGTATTCCACCTTCACCTACATTTACTCTCTGGTAAATCCTTAAACTGGTTGCCGGCTTAATAAAAAATATAAGCGGCTAGGCCAAGTAGAAATACTATAAAACCAATTCCTACTACAAAGAATGAACCAAATTTAATTGTTGTTATATCATCCATTTTAAATTCCCCCTCCAAAAAATATAACAAAAATATAATGATTAGCAAGGTAAAAATTAATATAGAATATCAATAAGAAACCTATATTTATAAATTTTGAACAATTCAACAACCACAGTTTTCAATAAAAAAGTAAAGTCATGGATAGCATATGATGTTGGAAACTCTGCTTTTGCAACTACCGTGGTTGCTGGTTTTTTTCCTGTTTTTTATAATCAATATTGGGCTAGTGGTATTGATGTGGATGATGCAACTGTATATAAAACCTTAGCCTTAGCAATTTGTAATTCAATTGTCTTACTTACCGCACCATTTATTGGCGCTATCACTGATATAAATAACGCAACTAAAAAAACTCTTATTTTATTTACAACCATTGGAGCTTTATTTGTAGGTTTACTATCTATACTTTCATTAGGTTCGTGGTTATATGCCTTGATTTTCTTTTGTATTGCAAATTATTGTTTTGCCGTAGGTCAAATACCATACGATAAGATTTTAACTAAAATAGCACCACAAAATAAGCTTTCACAAATATCGAATCAAGGATATGCCTGGGGTTATCTTGGCGGTGGGACTCTATTTCTTGTTAATGCATTAATGTTTCTTTACTGGGATAAAATAGGCCTTCAGTCTTCTGCAGATGCAGTTAAACTGTCATTTATTATGGTTTCCATCTGGTGGTTTGCCTTTATGCTTCCTATTAAAAAAAACTATAAAGAAAATATTCTCCATCACAAAAAAACATTTTTAATAAATGAATCTTTCAAAAATATTCTCACTACTTTGAGATCTATTTCTCAATACAGAAATGTTTCTTTATTTTTATTAGCTTTCTTTCTTTTTATTGATGGCGCTCATACTGTTATTTATCTTGCAGCAGATTTTGCTCTTAATGTTGGCTTAAAGGCTAATGATGTTATTCCTGCACTAATTTTAGTTCAATTTGTAGCATTTCCAGCAACACTTCTCTGGGGTTATATAGCTGATAAATATGGTGACAAGCCAGTTTTATTTATTACTATTCTTTTTTACATATTTATTATATTTTTCTCAACCACTCTCTCATCCGCTTCTGAATTTTATATTTTAGCAATTTTAGTTGGTGGCGTTCAGGGAGGTATTCAAGGAAGCTCTCGAAGCTTATATGGAAAAATTATCCCACCTGAGAAAGCAGGAGAATTTTTTGGAATCTATAATGTCTTAGGAAGAGCAGGTGCTATATTTGGACCATTAATGGTTGGTGGCTTATTAGCTCTTTATGGTGATGTAAGAATTTCACTACTTCCTATAGCAGTCCTATTTATCCTTGGCGGGCTAGTCTTATTAAAAGTAAAAGAATCGAATGAAATTTAGTCTTAATCTAAACAAGATAGCTCTTTTAAGAAATGCAAGAGGTGAGAATAATCCTTGTCTTGAAGAATTTGCAAACTCAGCTATTAATCTTGGCGTAGATGGTCTTACACTCCATCCAAGACCAGACCACAGACATGCAACAAGTAATGATGTGATTTCGCTAGCAAATTTAGCTAAATCAAGAAATGTTGACTTTAATTTGGAAGGCAATCCATTTTCAGAGGAACTTAATGAGTTCATGGGTTTTAATAATCTTGTAAAAGTATGTCAGCCAGAACAAATAACACTCGTACCTGACTTGCCTAATCAAATTACATCAGACCATGGTTGGGAGTCTGGCGATCATGACCAAAAATTAAGAGAATCAGTAAGGTTGCTCAAGAGCCTTTCTAGCAACTCACAAATCTCTTTATTTGTAGACCAGCTTAAGGGTGATAAAGCTAACATTGATATTATTGACTATGCACAAAATATAGGTGTTGATGGGATAGAAATTCATACTGGTCAATTTTCTAAAAGTATAGAATCTGGAGATCTTTCTATTATTTCCTCACTTTCAGAATTAGTTCTAAAAGCAAACTCTACGCACCTATTTGTTAATGCTGGCCATGATTTAAATCTAATAAATTTACCAGAGCTTATTAAAATTGGTGGTATTAATGAAGTTTCTATTGGGCATGCAGTTATAGTTGATGCCTTGAAAAATGGCTTCGAAGACACTATAAAGAGTTATATAAATACAATTAAGGAATAGGTATGAGTATTGAAGAAAAATTAAGAGAACAAATCAAAGACAATGACCTTTTAATCTATATGAAAGGGACGCCTTACGAACCAAAGTGTGGCTTTTCTGCTAAAACAGTTCAAGCGCTAATAGAATGCGAGGCACAGTTTTCCTATGTAGATATTTTAGAAAATAATGATGCTAGAGCCACATTGCCTTCGGTGTCTGATTGGCCAACTTTTCCGCAAGTGTTTGTGAAAGGCGAGCTTATAGGCGGTGCTGATATTGTTACTCAAATGCACGAGTCCGGAGATCTAAGAAAGTTTATTGAAAGTTCTCTTAGCTAGAATAGTCGTTTAGAACTCTACAAAATACCTTGGCAGTAACGTCAGAGTCGTAGGCAGCTGAATGAGCCTCTTTAGAATCATAATCAATAGAAAGTGAATCACAAATTCTAGCAAGTACAGTCTGGTTTGTTGCTAAAACACCCAGGCTTACTGTATCTAATACCGAAAAAGGGTGAAAAGGAGATCTTTTGATTTTGTTTCTTGCTATAGCCTCGTTTAAAAATGATAAGTCAAAATGTGCATTGTGACCAACGAGTATGGCTCTTGAGCACTCATATTTAGCTTTGGCTTTATTGATAATAGTAAATAGCTCTTGTAATGCATGGCTTTCAGGGACAGCATTCCTTAATGGATGATTTAGATTAATTTTTGTAAATTCCAATGATTCATCTTCTACAACAAGCCCCTCATAGGGTTCAATATGGAATCGGTGGGTTTCACCAACCAATAGAATATCTTCAGACTCTTCTATAAGTGTTATAGCAATTTCAAGAATTGCATTTTCTTTTGAATCAAAACCACCTGTTTCCAGATCCACTACAACAGGTAAATATTTTCTAAATCTATTTTTTAGCATTAATTATCATCCTGTAGGAATGTATTAATTTCATTTTCATTAAAGCGATGTAATTTAGATAAATCAGATTTTATAATTTTATTCTGCATTTCATCAATCATTTTAGATTTATCTATATTTCTGTTCTTGAGTTGAAGGTTTAGAGTATCGCTAATCTCCATATTTTTATCGCTAAAGTTGATTAACTTATTTCTTTTTTCATTAATTGTTAAATTTTCTTTTGAGTCATAAAAAAACTGTGAAACCTCTCTTGGCTTGGCTGCATCTTGATCAGAAAGGGGTATTATTTCAATACAATCAACGGGACATGGCTCAATACAGAGCTCACATCCTGTGCATAAATCATCAATTATTGAATGCATCATATTAGTTCCGCCAGTGATAGCATCAACCGGGCAGGCTGATATGCATTTCTTACATCCTATGCATTCTTCTTCAATAATTTTAACTTTTTGACTTTTAATTGTTGGACCATATTCAGAATTTACAGAAATATAATTTGTATTAGTAATGGCATTTAATTTTTTTAAAGTTTTAATTCCCCCTGGAACACATCTGTCATGAGGAGAGCCATTAACTATGGCTTCAGCATATTGCTTGCATCCAGGCGTGTCACATCTTCCACACTGTATCTGAGGTAACTCTTTGTGTATTAAATCAATTAGTTCCAATTTATTTTTTTAATACGCCAAGTTTTTCTTGGAGTTTTGAATTAGATGTTGTGTAACCAAAAGGGACTCTTTCACCAGGATAAATTCTCTTATATGCTTTTTGAACAGCCAAAGTTGTTTCATGAAAACCAGATAGAATTAAATCAAGCTTTCCAGGATAATCATTTATATCTCCTACAGCAAAAATTCCTTCTCTTGAGGTTTCAAAATTTTCAGTATTAACATTAATTTTTTTATTGTTAAGTTCTAATTCCCAATCAAGAATAGGGCCAAGTTTTTTATTTAATCCAAACAAAAATATTAATTCATCTGCTTTATGAGTGATAATTTCTTTTGTATCAAAGTTTTTTAAAGAAACTTCACTAACTTTTTCTTCACCATGAATATCTTCTATCACATATGGAGTTAAGAGATTAATTTTTTTATCTTTTACAAGGTTTCTCATTAGTTCTTCAGTATGAGGAGCCCCTCTAAAAGCATCTCTTCGATGAACCAATGAAAGACTCTTTGATTCTTTTGCTAGTTCTACAGACCAATCTAATGCTGAGTCGCCGCCACCAAAAATAAATATGTCTTTGTCCTTATATTTCTCTTTTGATCTAACTGCATAATTAACTCCATGATCAAGAAACTTATCAGGATCTTCTATATTTGGCGGTCTGCGTGCTTCAAATGAACCAGCACCAGCTGCTATAAATATATTTTTTGAAATAAATGAATTATTTTCGTTTGTAGTTACTTTCCAAAAAATACCATCTTCTTGGTTTGCCTCTTCTATAGTTTCAACTCTTTGATTTAAATATAGGTCGTAATCAAAAGGCTTAATCTGCTGAAGAAGCGCATCAACATGTTCTTGTGCAGTCTGAAAAGCTACTCCTGGTATGTCGTATATAGGCTTTTCTGGATAAAGCTCCGCACATTGCCCACCAGGCTTATCAAGGTTGTCTATAAGAACACAATTAAGACCTAATAAACCAGCTTCAAATACAGTGAATAAACCAACTGGTCCTGCACCAATAACAATAATATCTGTTTCCTTAATCATTACTTAACTCTCAAACCTGGCTTTGCTCCACTATCTGGTGATATTAGATATATACCTTCATCATCACTGGAGGCTAGAACCATACCTTCAGATAATCCAAATTTCATTTGCCTTGGTTCAAGATTGCTGACTAATATGACTAACTTGTTTGTTAAATCTTCTGGGTTGTAAGCTTTTTTAATACCAGCAAAAACTTGCCTATCACCTAAATCACCAACATTTAGATTTAGCTTAAGTAATTTATCAGCACCTTCAACAAGTGACGCTTCTACAATTTGCGCAACCCTAAGGTCAACATCAGCAAATTGTTTTATATCAATAAAATTATTATCATTCATAGGTTCATCCTTCTTTAAATTAATTGGTTCTAGCCTGTTTAACAATGGCACATAGTTATTTATTGGCTTTTGAAGCATTTTATCTAAATCTTCAAAACTATTTTCAGTACTGTTAAGAAATTCAAACGCATTTTTTGTAATATTAGGAATTATTGGTTGTAAATAGATGCTAAGTAATCTGAATGCATATAAAGCCGAAGATGATATATCTATCGCGTCATTTAGTTCTTTTTTCCACGGAGTGCTGTCATTTATATATTTATTTATATCATCTGCCATTTCCATAATTAGCCTAACAGCCTTGGAGTAATTTCTTGAATTATAATAACTAGTTACTAAAGGTTTTTTTGATTTAATGCTTTCAATTAATTCATTATTAATATTATCTGATAATTTATTGTCATTTTTTTTGATAAATGATGAGCAGCGGCTGGCAATATTACAGTATTTGCCAACTAAGTCAGAATTTATTCTTGTTACATAATCTTCAAGATTTAAGTCAATATCTTCAACTTTATCATTGAGTTTTGCTGCAAAATAATAGCGCAATGTTTCAGGATCACATACCTCTGCAAATTCTCTTGCTAGGATGCCAGTACCCTTTGATTTTGACATTTTTTCGCCATTTATAGTTAAAAAACCATGTACATATATTCCATCTGGCAATTTTAAGTTAGCTGAATCTAACAATGCAGGCCAAAATAGACCATGAAAATATGCAATATCTTTTCCAATGAAATGATAGATCTCATAGTTAGAATCTTTAGACCATAATTCTTCCATTTTTTTGTCATTTGAGGCTGCCCAGTTTTCAATAGCCGCTAAATAGCCAATAGGAGCGTCAAGCCAAACATAAAAATATTTATCAATCTCTCCAGGAATAGTAAAACCGAAGTAGGGGGCATCTCTCGATATGTCCCATTGCTGAAGATCATCATTTACCCATTCACTTAATTTATTAACAATAGGTTTTTGAAGATCACTCTTTTGAAGAAAATCTTTTAAAACGTTGATTTGTTTAGGTAAATTAAAAAATATATGCTCACTATCCTTATGAATTGGCGTAGTACCAGAAAGAGCAGATTTTGGGTTTTTAATTTCACTTACGTCGTATGTTGCCCCACATTTGCTGCAACCATCTCCATACTGGTTCTCTTCATTGCACTTTGGACATGCGCCTTTTACAAACCGATCTGATAAAAACATAGATTCCTTTTCATCAAATAGCTGTTTAATAGTTTTTCTTGTTATT
>JGI26114J46594_1000141_pt1 | contig 19476 bp, 17 predicted proteins | sample AOAMet1_18_M0_10_2_FD_46594 | JGI IMG/M metagenome (IMG submission 46594) | reverse complement strand
CGTCGTCCAATGTTACCCGTCATTAGTGCTAAGTCAGCAATTTGCATGACTGTAAAAGTCCCTTGAGAGTGTTCGGTGACCCCCAAACCATGAAATGACATNGCATTTGGTGCAGAGGCATATGCAATNGCAGCGGCTTTTACCTCGTTCCTCGAAACTCCAGAAACAGTTTCAATATGATTAAGATCAATCGTTAATAATTCTCTTTTAAAATCTTCAAAACCCTCTGTTCTATTATTAATAAAAGTATCGTCTAACAAACCTTCAGTTACGATGTAAAACATCATCATGTTCAGTACAGCAACATTGGTTCCAGGTCTTAATGCAATGTGATGTGTGGCATAACGTGCTAATTCAGTGCGTCGGGGATCTAATACTATAGAAACATTATTTCCTTTCATGGCAAACTGCTTGAGCTTGGCACCTGTAACAGGATGCGCGTCAGTAGGATTTGCTCCAATCACCATAATACAGTTGGTGTCTTTTAAATCATCGATAGAGTTCGTTGCAGCTCCTGTACCGTATGTGCGTTGCATGCCTAACGCCGTGGGAGAATGACAAACTCGAGCACAACCATCAATATTGTTTGTGTTGATAACGGCTCTGAAAAATTTCTGCATTAAATAGTTTTCTTCATTAGTGCATCGAGAAGAAGAGATGCCTGCTATGGAGTCGGGACCAAATGTTTTTTTATAGCCCGTTAATTTACTTGCAATATGTTCATAAGCCTCATCCCAAGTAGCTTTTTCAAACGACCCATTCCTTTTAATCATAGGTGAATTTAAACGCTCTGGGTGATCATAAAATTTAAATGCATAACGACCTTTTAAACACGTGTGTCCTTGATTAACTTCTGCATCATAAGGCGCTCGAATACTTAATATTTCACCGTTGTTAGTCGATACCTCTAAATTACATCCCACACCACAATAAGTGCAAATGGTTCTTGTTGTGTCTGTTGCTTGAATCGCTTTTGACTGAAAGACATCAGAAATTGCTGAAGTAGGGCATGCTTGAGAGCAAGCACCACAACTCACACAATCAGATTCCATAAAACTAGCATCCAAGCCTTTGATTATTTTTGAATCAAACCCTCTACCGTACATGCTTAAAACAAATTCACCTTGCACTTCATCACAGGCTCTAACACAACGGTAACAATTGATGCATTTGGATAAGTCTGAGGTCATGTATGGATGGCTTAAATCTTTCATTCTGTACAAATGATTATCTCCCTCTGGATAACGAACATTACGAATACCAACTTGAGCAGCTACAGTTTGGAGCTCACAATTTCCATTTACTTCACAGGTTAAGCAATCTAAGGGATGATCGGTTAACACTAATTCTATAATGTTTTTTCGCAACGTTTTAACAGTCTCTGTACTCGTGTAAATATGTTGTCCTTCAGATACTGGCGTATGGCAGGAAGCCAAGGTTTTGAGTACACCATTTTTTTCAAGAGCAACCTCTACGCTACAAACGCGACATGCTCCAAAAGGATCTAAGTTGGGGGCATCACATAAAGTTGGGACCAACTTATTATCTTTAAATCTTCGAATAAATGAAAGAATGGTTTCATGTTGCTCAATTTCAAAAGCTTGGTCATCAATATAGGCTATTTTACTCATAATCTTTTAATTGAAATAAGGTCTTAATTCATCGTCAAAATACTGTAANGCATTGCGAACAGGTAGCGGAATTCCACCACCATGNGCACATAATGAGCCTTGCTCGAGGGTCGTCAATAGATCCGTAAACAATTTTCTATCTATTTTGTAATTTGATTGTAATGCTTTCTCTGCTAGTTCGTGGCCACGCTTTGTTCCCAATCTGCAAGGAAAGCATTTTCCACAACTTTCATANGCAGCAAAATCAAAGAGGTGTTCAATAAACTTCATAATAGGATAGTCATGAGGTACAGAAACTACTGAAGCATGGCCCATCAGAAAACCTTCTTGTGAAAAGGATTCAAAATCTAAAGTTAAATCACCAATTTTTGAAATTGGTACTAAACCACCAAGCGGTCCACCGATTTGTACAGCTTTTACCTTACTTTTAAAACCGCCGCCTAGCTCATATATTACATGAGATAATGAGGTTCCCATTTCTACTTCATACATTCCAGGGTTGTTAAAAAAGCTGTCAAGAGACACTAGTTTTGTTCCTGAGGAACGTTCTGTACCGATGTCTTTCCAAGCCTGCCCTCCATTTGATATAATATAATGTAAGGCTGCTAGTGTTTCTACATTGTTAACAGTGGTGGGTTTATTAAATAATCCTTTTTGTGCAGGAAAAGGAGGGCGAACCCTTACTTCAGGGCGTTGTCCTTCTATAGAATTTATAAGAGCTGTCTCTTCACCGCATATGTAGGAGCCCTGTGCTTGTATTATTTTAAAATTAAAGCTAAAATTAGAACCCTTGATGTTTGAACCTATGAGATGATTTTTTTCTAATTCTTTAATAGCATTTTGAACTATTGTTACTGACTCGGGATATTCAGCTCGAATATATAATATCCCATATTTCGCTCCTGTGACATAACCCGAAATTAACATTCCAAACAACACAGAGTGAGGTTGATGCTCTAATAAATATCTATCTGAAAATGCACCAGGATCACCTTCGTCAGCGTTACAAATAATAAATTTTGTAGGATTATCCTCGTTTCTACAGAATTGTAGTTTCAAGCCCATGGGAAAACCTGCGCCACCACGTCCTCTAAGATTAGAAATTTTTATTTCTTCCAAAACATCTACAGCATCTTTCTGAAGCGCTTCCAAGTAAGGCTGGTAGTATTTTTCAACACTTGTAAAAGGTTTCGTCAGAATCTCTTTACCAGTTGCTTGAATGTTATAAGTGTCTTGATTNAGGCCTAAATCAGAATCTAAAATCAGATTTAGTTTAGAGATGGCATTTCCTGAATAATTTTTTCCCTTGTAATGAAAGGCAGAGTTCTCATGACAACGCCCTAAACACGTCATGTGCCCAATATCGTTAGAATCAAAGCTGTCCTGAAGTGAGGTAATAACTTTTTCTTGAGTTCCAGCGCAAACACAAGCCGTACCGTTGCATACGTAAACTTGTTTCCCTTTGTTTTCAGGTTTTAAAAAGTCATAAAAACTTGCTGTACCGAAGGCATTTGCCTTTCCAATTAAGAATTCGTCAGCTAGTTCTTTCATTGCCTCCTCACTAGGAGTGCCTTCTTGATGTGCTAGCTTTCCTAACTTATCAAAGAGGTTTTCATTGACATCTTTTCTTCCTAATAATTCACTTAAATTAGTTGACATATATAATTAACTAGCTTTTGTTTGGTTAAACTGAATTCTAACTCGGTGAGGATTTGAGTAACATGTCGCTCTTTGATTTCTGCAAAATGCAAATAAGGTGATTCCCAGCTCCTTGGCATAATCTACAGCTAAAGAAGAAGGTGCAGAGACAGCGGCTAAAAAAGGTATTTGAGCTTTAAAACATTTAATAATAATTTCATAGGATATACGACCNCTTACTGTCATGATTTTTGCCTCTTTTAATTGGTTACTTAGAATTGTTTGCCCAATGATTTTATCGACAGCATTATGACGTCCAATGTCTTCCATAGCAACTAATAATTCACCGTCAATAGTAAATACAGCTGCTGCATGCGTGCCACCAGATTCTTTAAAATCAAATTGAAATGTATTCATTTTATTAAATAAATTATGAATATGTGTAATGTCAATTTTATCTCTATCATCAATTGTTTTACCAATAAAGGCAAGATCACTTAGCGCTGTTTTTCCACATATACCACATGATGAAACCGAAAGCAAGCTCCTACTGTTTGAGTACCCTTCTCCTAGCTCTGATTCCGGAATACTTATATTTACAACAGTCACGACACCATGATTATTTTCTTCTTTAATTGAAATATCTGATTTAAATGAAGTATTCTTAATAATACCTTCTGCGTGTAGCAAACCCCTAACAAGCGCNGTGTCATTTCCAGGGGTCCTCATAGAAACCGTGAAAGGCTCATCATTGATATTAATTTGTAAAGCCTCTTCAACAGTTAATGCATCAACAACTTTATCAATAGTATTGTTGTTAAATTTTTTGCCTTCGTAGTGTCTTGTTGCCATATGAATATGGTATAATCAAAGATAAATTTACATAAAGTTATGCGAATTTGCNACTTTTATTTTTTTGTGTTAGGTTAAACAAATTCTAACTAATCAATTATTTGCAATGTTACTAAATACGCACAATGGTCAGATGCCAAGATATCACAAATAACTTTCCGTTCTAAAACTTTCCAATAATGCCTTGGATAAAANAAAATATAATCAATTTTTTTACTTGGGTTGTCCGAGGGAAAGGTTTGTTGAGGATGTAGTTGGTTATAAGATGTTTCCCAAAGATTTTCTAATATTTTCATCGTCTCACTATGTGGTTCAGCATTTAAATCACCAGCTAAAACAGTTGGATAACGTTGTGGTGAAAACACCTGATTAATAGCTTTAGCTTGCATTATNCTATTTGTTTCGTGAACTAAATGATCTAAGTGGGTCCCNATAAAAGAAATGGTGTCTTTAGATGGTAAAACAGCAGTAATTTCTAAAGCTGCTCGTGGTTCATCACCAGGAGTAAAAGGTAAAGGAATATTTCTTGTGCTCAAAAAGGTGTGTTTTGATAAAATACCTTCACCGTACTCTCCGTCATTATAGTGCATTGCTCTTCCAAAGATAGGAGCCATTTTGGTGCGCCATCCTAGTTCTGTAACTAGGTCATATTTATTAGACCTATTAGTTTTATAATCTACTTCTTGAAGCGCTACGAAATCAGGATCAGTATCTANAATGACCTTTGCTATAAGATCCAGGTCGAAATTACCTTTCATGGTTTTTCCATGTAGAATATTAAACGATAAAAATTTTACAATTGTATTTTTCTCAGTCTTTTCTTGTGATCTTAGACTTTGATTGATCAAAATAATCGAAAAAAATAGAATTTTTAAAATGTACTTATTTATCACCTAGCTGTTTGAATTTAAAGCGTTCATTTGTTGAAGGCTCATGCTCTTGATCCATTATTTTGACAATTTTAGAAACAATCTCAGGATGGTCTGCGTGCACATTATTTTTCTCCAAAAGATCATTGTTTAAATTGTATAATTCAATATCTAAATTACCATCAAAAATATTTTTTCGAATACCTTTCCAATTACCTAATCTAACAGCTTGTTGGCCATTGTAGCTAGGAAATTCCCAATATAAAAATTCATGAGACTTNTGTTCTTTTTCCAATAATTCTGAGAAGAAACTTAGGCCATCAATGTTTTTAGGTGATGTTGTGTTTGCAATGTCACAAATTGTTGGCATCATATCATAACCTACAGATATATGATTGCTTTTGGAACCAGGCCTGATTTTATTTGGCCAACTAACAATCATTGGAACTCGTATACCACCTTCATATGTATAACCTTTTGTCTTTCCAAAACCATTAGAAAATGGTTTTGAACTTTGAAAATATTCAAAATCAACACCTCCTGTATATGTTGGCCCATTGTCACTAGACAAGATAATGACTGTATTGTCATAAATATTTAATTCTTTCAATGTTTTAATAAGTTCGCCAAGTTGATTATCTAAATAATCTATCATTGCGGCATATGTAGCCCTTGGGTACCTGTTAGGGAAGTACCCACGATCTCCTAAATAAGGCTCTTCATCGCCAAAAGTTTTTCTGTATTTATCAACGAATTCTTTTGGCGCTTGAAGGGGTAAGTGTGGCAAAGGAGAAGCGTAATACATGAAGAAAGAACTATCTTTATTTTTTGTTATGAACTCAAGAGCTTTTTCATGTATTTTTTTTGGAGCATAATCATTTTGGCTAAATTTTAGATAACTTGATTCATTATAAGGGTCTGCCAATGAATCGAGTTTGGTTCGTGGTGCGATTAACTCGTTATCTAGAAATATTTTTTGAGTATTTTCCCACAAATGGGGAGGGTATAAATTATGCGCTTGTCTTTGGCAATTATAACCATAAAAGTAATCAAATCCTTGTAAGTTCGGTATGCCCTCTGTTTTTGGAGCTCCTAAACCCCATTTACCAAACAGACCTGTTTTGTAACCTACCTTTTGAAGTTGATGTCCAATGGTTATGGTGTTATTCGGAATTGGTCTTTGACCCTCTAAATTAGGATCATTTGATGCAGCTACATAGTCCCAAACACTGCCTCTGTCACTCCACTCATCATTACCTCGAATATAGGAGTGGCCGGAATGTTTACCAGTTAAAAACATATATCGAGCTGGCGCACATACTGGCGCTCCAGAATAATGTTGTGTAAATAACATACCGCTGTTCGCTAAGGCATCCATGTGAGGCGTTTGTATTTTTTGTTGACCGTATATTCCAACTTCTCCAAAACCTAAATCGTCAGCTAAAAAATATATAATATTGGGCTGTTTTTTTTGCTCTACCTCGTCATTACAATTAACGGCAACAATAAAAACAACTAGAACTGTAAAAAGCTTTTTCATATCAAATATTTAAAACAATCCAGAAATGTTGCCATCATTATCGATATTGATATTTTCAGAAGCGGGGTGTGCTGGAAGACCTGGCATTCTCATCATTGTTCCGGTGATAGGAACTAAAAATCCTGCTCCAGCAGCAATTTCTATTTCGCGAACTGTAATCGTGAAGTTTTTTGGACGTCCTAGTAATTTCGCATTATCTGAAAGAGATTTTTGAGTTTTTGCAATACAAACGGGAAGATGTTCAAGTCCTAAGTTTGAAATTGTTCTTAGATTTCGTTTGGCTAGGGGAGCGTACTCAACATCATCAGCCCCGTATATTTTTGTTGCTATTGCCTTAATTTTATCTTGGACATTCATGTTCCAGTGATACATTGGAGTGAAATTAGCATTGTTTTCATCAACAATATCGATGACATGCTGAGCTAATTCTAAAGCACCTTTTCCTCCTTTTGCCCAGACCTCTGCCAAGGCTACTCTGGTGTTTTGGGATTTAGCAAATTCATAAATAATTGCAACTTCAGCATCACTATCTGATACAAACTTATTAATCGCAATGACAGGAGTGATTCCAAATTGTTTCACATTTTCAATATGTTTCTCAAGATTTGGCAGCCCTTTTTTTAAGGCCTCTGTATTTTCTTCGGTAAGATTTTTTAAATCTGCACCACCATGATATTTTAAAGCTCTAATAGTGGTTGTTAAAACAATAGCTTTCGGGGAGATCCCTGCACTTTGGCACTTAATATCTAAAAATTTTTCTGCACCAAGATCTGCTCCAAATCCAGCCTCTGTAACGGTATATTCAGATAATGACATTCCCATTCTGGTCGCAATAACAGAATTTGTTCCTTGAGCAATATTCGCAAAAGGGCCACCATGTATGATAGCAGGATTGCCTTCAATAGTTTGAACTAAGTTGGGCTTTATAGCCTCTTTTAGTAGGGCAGCCATCGCTCCTTGGACTTTTAAATCTTTACAGTAAATAGGTGTTCTGTCTTTTGTGTATCCAATAAAGATGTTACCGAGTCGTTCCTTTAAATTCTCTAAATCGTCACATAAGCACAAAATAGCCATTATTTCAGATGCTGCAGTGATGTCAAATCCAGTTTGTCTAGGAATTCCAGAAGTCGTTCCTCCTAAGCCAATGACTATATTTCGTAATGATCGATCATTCATATCCATAACACGTTTCCATGTAACAGTTCGAGGATCAAGGCCAACAGAATTTGTTTTACTTTGAATATTATTGTCAATAACTGCTGATAATAAATTGTGTGCCTTTTCAATGGCAGAAAAGTCTCCGGTAAAATGCAGGTTAATATCCTCCATAGGTAGTACTTGAGAGTATCCACCTCCTGTAGCACCTCCCTTAATGCCAAATACAGGTCCTAAAGAAGGTTCTCTGAGTACTACTGTTGTTTGTTTCCCCAATTGATTTAATCCCTCAGAGAGACCAATTGACATAGTTGTTTTACCTTCACCAGCTGGGGTTGGTGATATAGCGGTGACTAAAATCAAATTACTTTTTTCAATGTTTTGGGGGTTTATAATTGACTGCGATAATTTTGCTTTGTACTTCCCATACATATCGATGTCATCAACACTGAGACCTAATTTTTCTGCAATACTACTAATATGGGTTAATTGTATGTCTTTGGCTATTTCTTGATCAGTCATATTGATTGGTTTTATAATTATAAACAATAAGTTTCCATAATATTAATAAATTTATTTGGTATCCACATTTAGGAATTTGTATTTTATTTCAATATTCTCAATTTTTATAAAGATTCACTGCATAATTAATATTTGAAAAGTTTAATTTTGTCTTTTAATTATGATAATGCTAAAATAAATGAGTCATAGAGCAGGTTTTGTAAATATTATTGGAAATCCAAACGTTGGAAAATCCACGCTGATGAATGCTTTTGTTGGAGAAAAATTATCCATAATAACGTCAAAAGCACAAACGACGAGACATCGTATCTTGGGTATAGTTAATGGAGATGATTTTCAAGTAGTGTTATCTGACACTCCCGGAATTATAAAGCCCGCTTATGAACTACAGGAGTCAATGATGGGCTTTGTTAAGTCTGCTTTGGAGGATGCAGATGTTTTGATTTATATGGTTGAGATTGGTGAAAAAGTTCTTAAGGATGAGGATTTTTTTAATAAAATTACCAATTCTAAAATACCAGTATTATTACTTCTAAATAAAATAGATAATTCTAATCAAGAACAATTAGAAGAGCAATCAGAATATTGGCAACAGAAAGTTCCAAACGCAGAATTCTTTCCTATTTCTGCTTTAACTGGATTTCATGTAAAGGAAGTATTTAAACGAATTCTTGATCTTTTACCTGAATCACCAGCGTTTTTTTCAAAAGATCAATTAACAGATAAACCTGAACGATTTTTTGTTAACGAGAAAATAAGGGAGAAAATTTTGATGCATTACAAAAAAGAAATTCCATACGCTGTTGAAGTTGTGACTGAAGAATTTAATGAAGATGAAAAAATTATCAGAATGCGTTCAATAATTATGGTCGAAAGAGAAACTCAAAAAGGAATTATTATTGGACACAAAGGGGCTGCTTTAAAAAGAGTTGGTGTAGAAGCGAGAAAAGATTTACAGCGCTTTTTTGGTAAACAAGTGCATTTAGAGCTGTACGTGAAGGTCAATAAAAATTGGAGAAGTAATCAAAATCAACTAAAACGTTTTGGCTACAAAAACACCTAATCTCCTCTTATATTATAATTTAATTTCATNGTGATCGAGGCTGTTTTATTCTTTGATGAAGTATTGTAGGTCCCTCCCCAAGAATAGTCTTCATTTGAATTTTGTCCAGTTATTTGGAAAATTCCCATTTTTGCTGATAAAAGTTCACCCAAGACACTCGTCGAATTTTCTGATATTTTTTGTGCTCTATGGTGCGCATCATTGGTGGCTTTTGAAATCATTTCAATTTTTAAATCAGCCAGTTTTGTGTAATAATAACGTGGTGCTTGGGAGTAAAATTGAATTCCTTTATTTAAAAGCTCTGTAATTTCTCGTGATAACTGTTCTATGTTTTTCACATTATTCGATTCTATTTGTAAAGATTGTGTCAATATATAACCTAAAAACTCATCACCGATATATTTGCCATCACTTGAATATTTTGGTTTAGTTTGTTTTCTGCTCGCCACAGCATTAAACACAAGTTCTTCATTGGCTACACCTTTNTCTAATAGATACGTGTAAATTATTTTTTTATCTTTCTCTANATCATTGTATGCCTTCTGTAAGTCATAACTTTCTTTTGAAAATGAACCTTCCCATACGATGAGATCTGAGGTGAAATCTGCTTTTCCTAATCCAGTTACTGATATAATTCCTTCACTNTTATTACGATTAACAANGGCATTTGCAAGTAAATAGGCTGCAATAATGATTGCTGTAGCAAAAATGACGGACGATATGTTTTTTTTCATTGAGCTCATTGCTGTTTTTTTGTCTTATATGTACGAACCGACACCTTAATTTGGATGTTTTTATAAAACTTTACAGTCTAGAATTATCCATCATATTTTTAGGTTTTTTGTTCGCAGTGGAAACACTACCTTTGCTGCGAATTTATTATTATGAGCAATATAGTAGCTATTGTCGGGCGTCCGAATGTTGGNAAATCAACTTTTTTTAATCGTTTAATACAACGACGCGANGCCATTGTGGATGCAGTGAGTGGTGTGACGAGAGATAGGCATTACGGTAAGAGTGATTGGAACGGAAAAGACTTTTCACTTATTGANACCGGAGGTTATGTAAAGGGAAGTGATGATGTTTTTGAGGCTGAAATTGATAAACAGGTAGAATTGGCNATTGATGAAGCAGATGCCATCATCTTTATGGTTGATGTTGAAACTGGCGTTACTGGAATGGATGAAGAGGTTGCTAAACTTTTGCGGAAGGTAACTAAACCTGTGTTTTTAGTTGTTAATAAAGTTGATAATAATAAGCGAGCCGAAGATGCTGTTGAATTTTACAGTTTAGGTTTAGGAACCTATTACACCATAGCGAGTATCAATGGAAGTGGCACAGGTGATCTTTTAGATGCTTTGGTTGATTCTCTCCCAAATATTGAAGAAGAGGTAGCTGAAGAGTTACCGCGGTTTGCAGTTGTTGGTCGTCCAAATGCGGGAAAGTCATCCTTTATTAATGCCTTAATTGGAGAAGAGAGATATATTGTTACTGATATCGCAGGAACAACACGCGACTCCATTGANACCAAGTATAATCGATTTGGGTTTGAATTTAATCTTGTAGATACGGCAGGGATTAGACGTAAGGCAAAAGTAAAAGAAGACTTGGAGTTTTATTCGGTAATGCGAAGTGTTAGAGCCATAGAGCATGCGGATGTATGTCTCTTAGTTTTTGATGCGACCCGCAGTTTTGATGGGCAAGTTCAAAATATATTTTGGTTAGCAGAACGCAACCGAAAGGGCATTGTTATTTTAGTCAATAAATGGGATTTAGTTGAGAAAAATAACAAAACAACTAAAGATTATGAGCAAACNATAAGACAACAAATTGAACCTTTTACTGATGTTCCTATTGTTTTTATTTCAACGTTAACAAAACAACGTTTGTACAAAGCCATAGAAACGGCTGTAGAGGTTTATAAGAACAGATCAAAAAAAATTAAAACAAGTGTTCTAAATGATAAGCTGTTACCTCTCATTGAAAAATATCCTCCTCCCGCCTACAAAGGTAAGTTTGTAAAAATAAAATACATTATGCAGCTACCAACACCACAACCTCAGTTTGCATTTTTTTGTAATTTACCTCAATACGTCAAAGAACCTTACAAGCGCTATCTTGAAAATAAATTACGTGAGTATTTTAATTTTAATGGTGTGCCGATAAGCGTTTACATGCGAAAGAAGTAAATCTAATTTTGTTCGAAAATGTATTTTTTGTAAAGTTTATTGTATAAAATGTAAAATAAACTTTACAAAAAGTAAAAAATAATATATATTTGTATTCTAAATAAGAAATAAAATTAATTATGAAAACAAATAATCTTTTACCAAATAAGCATAAATTAACCGGATGGATAATTTTTANTATTGGTTTAATTTCAATTCTGATTNTATCCTTATTCCCAGAATTTGANGGATTTATTAAAGTTCCAGTTGTATCAATTTACCACGATGGNTTTATGAGTTCAGAAAATGATGGTTTTTTTAAACTTGTAGAAAATGACATTACAGGTGAATTGGCTGCCTTATTTTTAATTATTGGTGGTCTTATTGTGGGCTTTACAAAAGAGAAAGTTGAAGACGAATTTATTGCTAAACTCAGATCAGATTCTTTGGTTTGGTCGGTTATTTTAAATTATTGCATATTAATTATTGCGATTATGTTTGTTTTTGACTTTACATTTATGAATATTTTGTTTTACAACATGTTCACACCACTTTTGTTTTACATATTTAGNTTTAATTATTTAAAATTAAAATCTGCTAATCATGAAGAATAGAATCAAAGTTGCTCGTGCAGANTACGATATGACTCAAGCAGATTTGGCTGAAAAAATNGGTGTGAGTCGTCAATCTATAAATGCCATCGAAAAAGGAAAATATGTACCTTCAACTGTTTTGGCCTTAAAAATTGCTAAATTGTTTGGAAGAAAAGTAGAGGATGTTTTTATGCTAGACTCTCTTGAAGATTAGGGTNCAACTACCAACCTCCTGAGGCACCGCCGCCACCAAACCCGCCGCCACCAAAACCACCGCCAAAACCGCCACTAGTGGACCCACCGCCATTCCACCCTCCAAATCCACCTGAACTTTTCCGATAACTTCTTCGACCAGAGTTACTGAGTATGATCGCCTCGAGGATGTCTCTATGACTCAATTTTTTAAAACTTCCAGCACCATTCTTTTTACCACCATTGTTTCTAAAAGCTACGAGGGCAATCAATAAAGCAATGATAATAACTAGAAAAACAAACTTTAAAGGAATTTTAGCTGTTTTAGAGATTTTTTTGTTTTGATACTCACCAAGTAATACGTTAAAAATAGCATCGACACCTCGGTCAAGACCTTCAATGTAATTGCCTTGCTTAAAAGATGGAATAATGTCCTGTTCAATGATTCGTTTTGATAGAGCGTCTGTCAAGAGATGTTCTACACCATATCCTGTGTTAATTGCTATTCTACGATCATCTTGAGCTAGTAAAATTAAAATGCCATTATCTTCTGTTGCTTGTCCAATGCCCCATTTCTCACCCCAGATAGCACCGAGGTAATTGATGTTTTCGCCATTAGTGGTTGTTATTGTAATAATAACAATTTGTGTAGAAGTCGTGTCAGAGTATTTTACTAATTTCTCTTCAAAATATTGTTTCTCTTTTTTTGAGAAGAGATCGATGTAGTCATAGACACTTGTTTGAATATTTGGCTTGTCTGGAACATCAAATTGACCATAGGACGTGAGTACTAATCCTAATGTAAAAATAAAAATTAAACGTAATTTTAACCCTTTCATTCAGTTCGAGATATGGTATCTGAAAGTTCATTTTTATCATCGTCTGAAATAGGAAAAAATTGTTTTAATTGTTTTCCAATTTCTGCTACACCGTCAATGAGACCTTTTTGATAGTCTCCTCTTTCAAAGTGAGTTTGTATGGTGTTTTTGGTACTTTCCCAAAAGTTGTTTTTAACAACCTCATTAATGCCCTTGTCACCGTAAATTGCAAATGATTTACTCTGAAACGCTACATATATCAAAACGCCGTTTCGTTGTTGTGTTTTGTACATTTCAAGTTTTGAAAACATATCCATACACCTGTTGTAAACATCGCTTGTACAGGATGTTTCGATATGAATGCGGATTTCACCTGAAGTATTTAATTCAGCCTTTTGAATTGCCATAACAACTTTTTTTTCTTGTTCAGGCGATAAAATAACAGTATTTATTTCAGACATTTTTATTGAAATTCAAAATCAATTTCAGGAGCTTTTTCACTTCCAATATCTGATTTATAATAGTTCAAATCTTCAAATCCCAAAACGCCAGCAAGTAATGTATTTGGAAATGTTTTAATGTGTTTATTATAGGGCTCAACAGATTCATTAAAACGATCTCTTGAAACGTTTATTCTATTTTCTGTACCTTCTAATTGAGATTGTAATTCTAGGAAATTTTGATTTGCTTTTAAATCTGGATATCGCTCTACAGTGACTAATAATCTCGACAAGGCATTACTAAGACCACTTTGAGCCTTATTAAAAAGCGCGAGCTGTTCTGGGGTAATGTTGGCCGGGTCAATTGTGGTTTGTGTTGCTTGGCTTCTTGCCTTAATGACTGCTTCCAAAGTACTTTTTTCAAAGTCAGCAGCCCCTTGAACTGTTTTCACTAGGTTNCCGATGAGATCGTTTCTTCTTTGATAACTGCTTTCAACTTGTCCCCAATTTTTAGAGGTAGTTTCTTTTAAATTTACTGCAGTATTATTAAATCCCTTAACCCAAGAATACAATCCGAAAATTAAGAGAGCAATGATAATTAATGGTAGCCATTTTTTCATAAGAATAACGTTTTGTGATTTATGTTTATGTAGTATATACTTTATAAGTAGGAACTCTTCAGAAAATGTTACAACTGACTTTTTATTTTTGAAAGTTGACTTTTAATNTTTTCTAGCTTACTGATGATTTCAAAATTACTTAATGATTCCTTTTTTTGTTCTTTAAGATGAATTTTTGCTCCTTCAAGGGTAAAGCCACGCTCTTTGACTAAATGGTAAATGAATTTAAGATTTTTGATGTCTTCAGGCGTAAATTTTCTATTACCTTTTGCGTTTTTTTTTGGTTTTAGAGCATCAAATTCTTTTTCCCAAAAGCGTATTAAAGAGGTGTTTACGCCAAAAGCTTTAGCAACTTCTCCAATTCCATAATATCGTTTTTCTGGAAGGTCTATATACATCAGTCTAGTGATTGGTTTTCTAAAGACGCTTTTTCAAGTAATTTTCCAAATTCTTCTGCTGATAAATTACCATAATAGAAATTTATTGGATTTATTTTCAAATTATCTTTAAATATTTCATAATGTAAGTGAGGAGCTTCAGAGCGACCCGTACTGCCAACAAATCCGATCAAATCGCCNCGTTTTACTTTTTGATATGGTTTAACGTTGTATTTGTAAAGATGAGCGTAAAGGCTCATATAACCAAAACCATGGTCAATTCTAATATGTTTTCCATATCCCGTAGCTCTTGAGTCAGCTCGTTTTACAACACCATCTCCTGTAGCATAAATAGGGGTTCCCCTGGGTGCTGTGAAATCCATACCTGCATGAAATTTACGGACTTTTGTAAATGGATCTGTTCTGTACCCAAATCCAGAGGCCATTCTGGTTAAATCTTCATTTTTGACAGGTTGAATAGCTGGAATAGTCGCTAAAAACTTTTCTTTTTCTTTGGCTAAAAGTTTTATTTCATCCAGAGATTTTGATTGAACAACTATTTGTTTTTGCAGGATATCTATGCGTTTATTTGTTTCAATGATGAGAGATGAATTGTCATAACCCTCAAGATTTTTGTAACGATTGACTCCCCCAAAACCAATACGTCGTTGCTCTTCAGGAATTGGATTTGCTCCAAAATAAAGTCTGTAAATTGTGTTGTCTCTTTCTTCAATATTGTTTAAGACAATTTCAGCTTCATTCATTTTTTTGTTTAACAAGTCAAATTGTAGTTGCATATTTTGAACCTCTCGTGCCAATGCTTTTTCTTTTGGAGATTCAAAATATTGACTCCCGATGAACACGGATAGCATCCCAAATAGTCCAGCAGCTAGAAGGAACACAGTCGCGTACTTAAAAGTCTTACGTTTTTTACGCTCTATCTTTCTGTAAGAAAGAGTTTCAGAATCGTAATAATATTTTACTTTAGACATATCTTAATTTATTCTATTTTTGTAAGCATAAATAGAACGAGTTACAAATATAAAAATTGTTTACTACAATGAGCAATTTATATGAACAAGCTTAACATAGACACATGAAATCTCAGGACGTACGTGATAATTTTTTAAATTTTTTTAAACACAAACAGCACGATATTGTTTCCTCTGCTCCAATGGTATTAAAAGATGATCCAACATTGATGTTTGTGAATTCTGGAATGGCTCCTTTCAAGGAGTTTTTCTTAGGGCATGCTCAACCTAAAAATAATCGCATCGCTGATACCCAAAAATGTTTACGCGTTTCAGGAAAACATAATGATTTGGAAGAGGTTGGCTATGACACATATCATCACACTCTTTTTGAAATGCTAGGTAATTGGAGCTTTGGTGACTATTTTAAAAAAGAGGCAATTGCTTGGTCGTGGGAGTTGTTAACCGAGGTATACGCAATCGATGAAAGCATGATTTATGTTACTGTTTTTGAAGGAAGCACTGATGCAGATAATTTAAGCCTAGATTCTGAGGCTTATGAATTATGGAAGCAATTTATCCCAGAAGAGAGAATTCTAATGGGAAATAAAAAGGATAATTTTTGGGAAATGGGTGATCAAGGGCCCTGTGGTCCATGTAGTGAAATTCATGTTGATATAAGGTCTAAAGAAGATAGATTAAAAATAGACGGTAAAACTTTAGTAAATAAGGATCATCCACAAGTTATAGAAATTTGGAATTTAGTTTTCATGCAATTTAATCGAAAAGCCAACGGATTACTTGAAGAGCTTCCCAATAAACACATAGACACGGGAATGGGGTTTGAGCGTTTATGTATGGTTTTACAAGGTGTACAATCCAATTATGACACAGATGTTTTTACTCCGATAATTCGCGAAATTGAGACGATAACAGACAAACATTATGGTCACGCAGAAAAGTCAGATATTGCCATACGTGTTATTGCTGATCATGTTCGGGCTGTGGCATTTTCTATTGCAGATGGCCAATTACCAAGTAACACAGGTGCAGGATATGTGATTCGTCGAATTTTACGAAGAGCGATTAGATATGGGTTTACTTTTCTTGATAAAAAAGACCCATTTATTTATCGATTAGTCGATGTATTAAGTAAAAAAATGAGTCAAGCTTTTCCTGAGCTGAAGTCCCAAAAACAGCTCATAGAGAATGTTATAAAGGAGGAGGAAATTTCATTTTTAAGAACCCTTGATCAAGGGTTAATATTGCTTAACAGAATTGTTGAGGAAACTACAGGAGATATAATACCTGGAAATAAGGCTTTCGAATTGTACGATACGTACGGTTTCCCAATTGATTTAACATCGTTAATTCTTAATGAACGGAACTTAAAATTAGATCATGATGGATTTCAAAAACAACTTAAAAAACAGAAGGATAGATCACGTTCCGCAAGTGAAACATCTACGGATGATTGGACGCTTCTGCGCGATGACTTTGAACAAGAATTTATTGGGTATGATTTATTAAAAACTAATGTGAAAATCACAAAATATAGAAAAACAACTTCAAAAAAAGACGGTGAGTTGTTTCAACTCGTATTTAATTTGACGCCTTTTTATCCAGAAGGAGGAGGCCAAGTAGGGGACAAAGGATACTTAAAAGACGCACACGGTGATATTGTGTACATACTCGATACAAAAAAAGAAAATAATGTTGTNATACACATCGCTAAAAACTTACCTAATCATTTGACAGAAACTTTCGAAGCTGTCGTTGANTCAAAACAACGTNACAGAACAGAGGCAAATCATACTGCAACACATTTATTGCACCAAGCTCTTAGAGAAATTTTAGGAAATCATGTTGAGCAAAAAGGATCTGCTGTTCATTCAAAATATTTACGATTTGATTTTTCGCATTTTGCAAAATTGACGGTAGAGCAATTACGGGATGTTGAAAATTTTGTAAATGCGCGCATTGAGGGAAGTTTAGATTTGGAAGAACACCGAAATACACCTATGAAACAGGCTATTTCTGATGGTGCTATCGCTTTGTTTGGAGAAAAATATGGTGACACTGTGAGGACCGTCCGTTTTGGACAGTCTATGGAGCTGTGTGGAGGCACTCATGTGAAAAACACCAGTGAAATTTGGCATTTTAAAATTAAATCGGAAAGTGCCATAGCATCTGGAATTAGACGAATTGAGGCCATAACTAAAGATGCTGTTAAAGACTTTTATTTTGATACAAACAGAGCGTATTTTGAAATTAAAGACTTATTAAATAGTGCACAGGACCCTGTTAAATCTGTGTCAGAGCTAAAAGAAGAAAACACAGCCTTAAAGCGTCAAATAGACACACTATTAAAGGAAAAAATAAAACACTTNAAACAAGTTTTAAAGACAGAGTTATCAGAANTCAATGGTGTTTTGTACGTTTCAAAAAAGTTAGATTTAGATACCTCGGGAATTAAAGACCTTTGTTTTGACCTAGGTAGTGAATTTAATAATTTATTTCTTTTGTTTGGAGCTGANAATAATGGCAAGGCAACACTTACTTGTTATATCTCTAAGGAGATTGTTGCTCAAAAACATATGAATGCTGGTCAAGTTGTACGCGAACTTGGCAGACATATTCAAGGAGGTGGTGGTGGTCAACCATTTTTTGCAACTGCCGGTGGTAAGAATCCTGACGGAATTCAAAAGGCCTTAGACTTGGCCAAAAGTTATATTTAAAAAGCTTGTTGTAACAGCATAAGCAACAAACATGAAATTACAAACAATTATACCTGTCCAATTGACTGAGGATAATCAAATAGATTATGATTCAAACATAGTGCTTTTTGGGTCATGTTTTGNTGAAAATTTATCTAAGAAGTTTAATTTTTTTAAATTTAAAAACTCACAAAACCCCTTTGGAATTAATTTTCATCCGGTTGCAATTGAACGTGTAATTAATCATGTAATTAATAAGAAAGCATATAACGATGAAGACGTTTTTTTTTATAACGAGCAATGGCACTGTTTTGAATCACATTCGAAATTAAGTTGTGCTTCTAAACAAGAATTACTTGTAAATTTGAATGCAAATATTGAACACACTTACAATCGTTTGTGTGAGTCTTCTCATGTCATTATAACACTCGGAACAGCNTGGACTTACAGATATCTTGAAAAAGACATAGTTGTTTCAAATTGTCACAAATTGCCCAATACACTCTTTTCAAAGGAGTTGCTGTCGGTTAATGAGGTGTATCAATCATTACAATCTATAGTTCGTCTTATCAAATCAATTAATCGCAGTACTACAGTGATTTTTACAGTATCACCTGTAAGACATCTCAGAGATGGGTTTATTGAAAACACACAAAGTAAAGCTCACTTAATTGCTGCTGTTCACTTGTTACTCTCTAAGAATAGCAAAGATCAAAAGACTTATTACTTTCCGTCTTACGAAATTATGATGGATGAGTTGCGTGACTACCGTTTTTATACCGATGACATGATTCATCCAAATACTTTGGCANTAAGCTATATTTGGAATAAATTTCAGGAATGTTGGATTGCCCTGAATGCTCGCAAAACAATGAAAGAAGTGAAACAAATACAACTAGATTTAGAGCATAAACCATTTAATTCAAATTCAAAAGCACACCAACAATTTGTCAAACAATTAAAATCTCGACAAGAAAAGCTTCAATCAAAGTTCCCAAATATTTTATTTTAATAATTTAAGAAATGTCGTTTAATAAGAGTCATNTTTAAAATTCCAAAATATTAGTCGAGGCTTGTTATCATTGGGCTGAAAGCGGGTAATCTGACGCTTAATCTACTTTAATGACCAATCATCGAAAATAAATAAATTCAATCAGAAGAGTTTTTATATTAGATATGCTATTAATCAATTTTTTAAAAAAGCGTCAGTTTTGTTTGTCTGAAAAGTACAACGGTCTGGTGCTTTTTTTGTTTAATAAGGCCATAAGTATTCTTTAATTATGGTTGTGCAATTAATCATAAGTAAATCA
>JGI26114J46594_1000136_pt1 | contig 19921 bp, 18 predicted proteins | sample AOAMet1_18_M0_10_2_FD_46594 | JGI IMG/M metagenome (IMG submission 46594) | reverse complement strand
AAACCTTCGCTTATAGATGACCATCTAATAAAAAACTCAAATCTCATCGAAGCAACTCTTATCAAAAACTTTACAGAGCTGGGCCTGAATCAAAATTATTCAATTTATGCGAATGGTGGTTTTGGAAGGAAAGAAATGTTTCCATCATCTGATATTGATATTTCAATAATTGAGAATAAAAATTCTACAGAAGACAAAATAAATTTAGAAATTTTTATTACCAAATTATGGGATTTAGGATTCCAAGTAGGTCATTCGGTTAGGTCAATTAAAGATATAAAAAATATATCAAAAAATGATTTAAAAGAATTTACATCATATCTTACAAGAAGAGCATTAATCTCTACTCCTGAAATTGATATTAAAATCTCAAAAACACTTAGTGGTATATGGAGTAAAAAAAATTTCTTCAACGCTAAGCTTTTGGAACAAGAGGAAAGGTATTCCTCATATCACTCAACAGCATTCAATCTTGAGCCTGATTTAAAAGAGTCCCCAGGCTGCATGAGAGATTTTCAAACATCTCTTTGGATTCTTCAGCAGTGCTTTAATTTGAATAGCTATACTCAAATCAAAAAATCTAAAGAATTCAGCATAGAAATTGTGTCAGCTATTAATTCATATAATTTTATAAAAGCTATGAGATTTGCATCAAATATCTTATCAAATAACAATAGATTAAGTTTTGAATCTCAACTTGAAATTTCAAAATCTGCAAAATTGAATAAAAATACAGGCAAAGAGTCGGTTGAAAAAATGATGAAGGATTTTTATGGGCATGCATCCAATCTTTCTAATTTTAATAACCTGGTATTTGAAACTTTTAAAGAAAAAAATAGCTTTGCAATTAAGAAAAAATTTGGAGATTTTTATTTAAAAGCAAATAAAATAGGGATAAAAAGTTTGATATATCTGAAAATAAGCATCTAATATTTGGAATATTTATTGCTATTGGCTCGAATAAGAAAGTTAATGCTATAGACACTTCCACGATGGCTTTATTAAAAAAAAATATTCATATAATAGATAGTGATTTTAAAAGAGATGGATTTTATGCCTCGCAGTTTCTTGAAATACTTAGATCAAAATATAATTTATCTTCAATATTAAAATCAATGAAAAGCCTAGGTATTATTCAGGCCTATATTAAAGAATTTGATGAAGTTGTGGGGCAAATGCAATTTGATCTTTTCCATGTTTACACAGTGGATGAGCATACATTTAAAGTTGTTAGAAATATGAGGCAGATGCAAATCGAGTTTCATGAAGATTTTAAGCTTGAGCATGAATTACTTAAAAAGATTCCAAAGGTCGAAATTTTATATCTAGCAGGCTTATTTCATGATCTTGGCAAAGGTAAAGGCGGAGACCATTCAGAAATAGGTGCAAAAACTAGCTATAAGTTTGCCAAGAAAATTGGTCTATCAGTTGCAGACGCAGATCTGATTTCTTGGTTAGTTTTAAATCATTTACAAATGTCTTCCATTTCACAAAAAAAGGATATTTCTGATCCAAAAACAATAGAGTCATTTGCCGATATAGTATTAAATACAGAACGCTTGGACTATCTATATCTTTTAACAATTAATGATGTCAAGGCTACTAACCCCTCACTTTGGAATGGTTGGAAACATGGACTATTAAGAGATCTTTTTTTGCTCACAAGGTCTAAGCTAAATAAAGAGCCAATAAAAACATCAAAGGAAATTTCTAAAGATAGACAAAAAAATGTACTGAGTACTGTTGAAAATGATTTACAGAAAGATCTTTCAAGATATTTCTCTCTCTTTGATGATTCGTATTTCAATAAAAATAATTCTAATAAATTGACCTGGCAAAGCCAACTAATCCTTCATAGTAACAATAGTGGTTTGGTGATTGGATGTAGAAAATGTTTTGGAAATTTATTAGAGGTTTTTATTAAGACTGAGAATTTTGATGGCTTGTTTTTAAAATTAATTAAAGTGCTAGAGCTTTCTGGGTTAGAAATTATTGATGCTTCTATTGCTACCAGTATTAATAAAGATATAGCTGCAAATACTTTCATAACTAAATTCGTACACCATGATAGAGCCCTCAATAACTCTGAAGTTAAGGAGGTCAAATCAAGGCTTATAAATAATTTTAATAACTTCTCTAAAAGAAAGGACACTGATTCAAAAAAATATAAAAAATCAGTTGCATTTAAAAAGAGTATGAATGTCTCAAATATTGAGGATAAAAACCAAAAGAAAAATCTTTTGACAATAGAGACTTCTGATGGGCCCGGTCTTTTAGCAAAAATTGCCAAGGTTCTTCACGATAATGGGACCTCAATATATTCTGCAAGAATAAATACTCTAGGTGATAGAGTTGAAGATACATTTGAAATAGAAGACGTTACCCTNTCTAGCGTTTCAAAAAAGAAAATTCAAAAAATTACTGATGACCTTGCTCAAATTGTATAAATTAAGGTNTTACCAAACTATAATAATAAAATGAAAATTAATGCAGTTGGGTACGCAACCATATCCAAATCTGGTGATATCTTAGATGTATATTATCCTGAGATAGATTTCAATGGACTTAAAACTGATATCAAAAACTCAAAAAACTTAAGTTCCTCCAAGAAACTTATTGAACTGAACTGGAATCAAGATGATCTAGATGGCCCTGTTAAAGATGTTAGTTCTGCATATTTAAAACTTCACTAATTTCATATAAATTTGTTAAGCCCAATTCTATTAATTTAGATGGCTTATTTTCCGCTCTTCCAAATGTTGCCTGGACAAACCAAGGCCCAATAAGTACAGAGGAAATTGATGAAAGACTGCTTGATTCTAAACTAAATGATTCAAATTTGTATGTTAGATCTTTAGATAAATTTCCCTCTCTAACAGATTATATTATTCCAAAAAATGTCAGAATTGCAGATGCTTCAAGAGTTCGATTGGGCGCCTATTTAGGGTCTGGAACAACTGTAATGCATGAGGGTTTTGTTAATTTTAATGCAGGTACCATGGGTACAGCAATGATTGAAGGTAGAATTTCAGCAGGTGTCGTAGTTGGTAAGAATTCTGATTTAGGTGGCGGGTGCAGCACTATGGGAACTTTGTCTGGCGGGAATGATATCAAGATATCTGTGGGTGAAAATTGCTTACTAGGAGCTAACTCCGGTTTGGGAATTCCGTTGGGTAATAACTGTACAGTTGAAGCGGGTTTATATGTTACAGCTGGAACAAAAATAGAACGGTTTGATGAGCAAGGTATATCTTTGGGTATTTGTAAGGGGTCAGACCTTGCTGGATGTTCTAATGTTGTATTTATTAGACATTCTCTAGATGGTAAAGTTATGGCTAAATTTAATAATTCTTCAATAGAGCTAAATTCGGAGTTGCATTCTAATGATTGAGTTTCTTCAAAAATTAATTCAAATTGAGTCACTTTCTCCAAGAGATGAAGGGTGTTTTGATTTAATCGAAGATCGATTACAAAAGCTTAACTTTGATTGCAAAAGAATTAATTATCTGAATGTCGAGAATCTTTATGCAACATTTGGTTCAAAAGGAAAGTTGTTTTGTTTTCTTGGACATACTGATGTGGTTCCAACTGGTCCAATAGAGAACTGGAGTCATCCACCCTTCTCTGGTCACATTGAAGGAGATCTTATGTATGGCAGGGGAACTGCTGACATGAAAGGATCTATAGCAGCATTTCTTGATTCATTGGATGAGTTTTTTCTATCTAGTCCTGATCTCAATTTTAGAATTGCAGTCTTACTTACATCAAATGAAGAAGGAGATTCTTCAGATGGATTCATAGATAAAATTGTTAATGACATGATTGATGCTGATGAGAAAATTGATTTATGCCTTGTTGGAGAGCCTACCTCTTACCTAAAAATTGGTGATAGTGTAAGGATAGGCAGAAGAGGTTCTTTGGGTGGCTCATTAAAAGTTCTTGGCAAACAAGGCCATATTGCATATCCAGAAAATGTAAATAATCCAATTTTTTCTGCAAGTGATGCAATAGTTGAGCTTAAAAATACAGTTTGGGATAATGGAAATGCAATTTTTCAACCTACAAGTTTTCAAATATCCAATATTCATTCTGGAACTGGAGCAAAAAATGTTGTTCCTGGAGAGTTGGAAATGTTTTTTAATTTCAGATATTCGACTGAGTCTTCTCAAGAAACATTAATTGATGAGTTCGAGGCTATTCTTAAAAAATTAAATATTGAATACGAGATCGATTGGAAATTAAGCGGCCTTCCCTATTTGACTGAAAAAGATAATCTTAAGGATGTTGTAGTTCAATCAGTTGAAAAAATTACTGGATATAGTCCTGATTTAAATGCAAAGGGCGGAACATCTGACGGAAGATTTATTGCAAAAATGGGTACAGAAATTGTTGAGCTTGGCCCGTTAAATGAAACCATTCATCAAATAGACGAACATATTAAAATATCTGAGCTATGGACCTTAAAAAATATCTATACAGATATTTTAAAAGGTCTTAATAAGAAGTTAGCCTAGTTTATTCCGTGCATTCCTTTCTTTAAAAAAGGAGAGCAAATAGCTAATAATAGGCCAACGGCAACTGCTATAAGCCCTACATTCGTATATACATCTACAAATGCTGATTTCTGAGCTAATGTAAAAATATTCTCTCCACCGGCCATGCCTTCACTTGCAGTAGCTCTAGCTATTAAACCTGCAACAAAATTTCCTGCTGCGGATGCAAAAAACCACATACCCATCATCATTCCAACAATCCTCTTTGGTGATAACTTAGTTACAGAAGAGAGGCCTACAGGAGACAAGCAAAGCTCACCAATTGTATGAAGTAGGTATATAAGCATTATCCAAAATACTCCAGTTTGAACTCCAGTAGAACTTTTCATTCCAAAAACGAGAACAAGGAATCCAATTCCAACAAACATAATTCCAATTGCAAATTTGAGTGGTGTTGAAGGTTCTATGTTTCTTTTAGCAAGGGCCAGCCACATAAAAGCAAATAAAGGAGCTAGAGTAAATATGAAAAATGCATTTAAAGATTGAAACATCGAAGCTGGAACTTCCCAACCCAAAATTGTTCTATCTACTCCCCTGTCAGTAAGAATATTTAAAGATGATCCTGCTTGTTCAAAAAGGGCCCAAAAAATTAATGAAAACAATATTAAAATTCCAACCACAATCATCCTATCTCTTTCTTCTGGAGAGCATTTTGACAGTGAGTAAAATAGCCAAAAAGCAATACAAACTGCGCCAAAACCTCCAAGAAGATTTCCAACTATTTCCTGATTCTGTATAAGCATATAAGATGCAAAAACCATAAATATTCCACTAATGTATGCCCAATTCTCATATGTAATATTAAACTTCTTATCCATGTAAAAGTCTGATGTTGGTTCTGCATGTCCATCTAAGTATTTTTGACCCCATAGGAAGATCATTAATCCAATTAGCATTCCTATTCCAGCTGCACCAAACCCATATGACCAGCCATAAGTTTCACCTAAGTAGCCACAAAGCAAAGAAGCGGAGAAGGCTCCAATATTTATACCCATGTAAAAAATTGTGAATCCAGGATCCCTTCTAGGATCTCCCTCTTCGTAAAGAGCACCAACCATTGTTGATATATTGGGTTTAAGGAACCCTACTCCAGAGATTATAAGAGCTAATGATAGATAGAAGACTTGAACATTACTCTCAAAAGCCATTCCTGTATGACCTAAAACCAGAAGTACTGCACCAAATGTAACTGCCTTTCTTGAGCCAAGTATCCTATCTGCGAGCATTCCTCCAAAAACAGGCATTATATAAACTAGAGATGTATAGGCACCATAAATTACATAACTTTGAGCATCAGAAAACTCCCAGTGCTTTGTAAGATAAAGTATTAATAATGCTCTCATTCCATAGTAAGAAAATCTTTCCCACATCTCGGTAGCAAAGCATACAAAAAGACCCTTTGGATGGCCTAAAAATTCTGATGATTCTGTAATTGAAGTATTCATAATGATTTATTCTTTTAATAGTTTTAAGTACTATAACAAAATGAAATTAAAATCACACAAAGTCTCTCCTGTAAAAAGAATTGCAGCAACTATCTATGATTTATTCTTACTTTTAGGTGTTTGGTTTTTGGTCGGATCAATAGCTTTATGGGCTAATAATGGAGATGTGCTGAATCCATGGCTTGGCTTAACCTTAGTCTTTATTAGCACTTGGTCTTTTTATGCTTACTTTTGGACCCATGGAAATAAAACTTTAGGCATGGCAGTTTGGAAGATAGAAATTTATAGTGAGGATGGCAATAAACTAACTATTAAACAAGTAACTATTAGATTTATTGTGAATCTTCTAATCGTTTTTTTTGCAGGTCTACCCTTATTACAAATTTATTTTTCAAAAAATGGAAGGTCTATCAGCGACCATTTATCCAGAACCAATTTAAGATACATTTAAATTTTTTTATAAGAATAAATACTAATTAATATTAAAGTACATGCAGGCATAACAACCCCAATTAGGATTGGTAGATTGTATGAGATGAAAATACTTACCGAAAGATCTTGAGAAATTCTATATAAGAACCCACCAACGACAGCTAAAACAATTCTTGATCCAGGAGAAGAATCTCTTAATGAGCCAAAGATAAAAGCCCCAAAAAATATTAATATTGCCCATACTGAAAATGGGTAAAATAATTTTTTATAGTAAGCTTTATCTAGATGAGCTTTGAATAAAATATCATCTTCGAGATTGCTGTGCCAATGCATCAAATATGATCTATAACTAATAATTTGAGTAATTGTTAAGTTATCAATATCTGAAAATGGAATGCTTGCAACCAAAGGAAATGAGAATTTTTCAAGATTACTTATTGTGTCTTGAGAGGAAGCACTTTCAATTAGTACATTTTCATCAAACACAATTGTGCCATCTTTAATTTTTGCTGACTGTGCTGATTTAAAATATTTAACTTTCATTGAATCAAGATCAATTCTTATAAGCCTTGGATTAAAAATAGTATCTTTAACAATATTTGTGTAACTCAAAAATGAGTTATCTTGCATTATCCATTGAAAATTTGCTTCCGTCTTTTTTGATTGATCTGCATGCAAAACTTTCTCGATTTTAGAATTCATATGCAACTCTTTAAAAATAACCTCATCCAAAATTAAAACTGAAAGGACTAAAACCATAGAGCCTATTGAACTTATTAAAATTATTTTTATTGGAGATTTCCCATTAGATCTAAGCACATTGAGGTTTCCCTCTTGATGAGAAATCCCAAGCGCGATCATAAAACCAAGAAGAGATGCACCTTCAAGGAACTCAATTGATCTATGGGGCATGGAAGTAATTGAATATTTAAGTATTAAAAAGAAGGTGTAATTATCTGTTAGGCCTTCTAACTCAGAGATGATATTGAATACCATATCAAGCAATGCAAAAATAATGAAAATAAATGATGAAATAACTAAAGATCTTTTTATAAGGTACTTATTGAATATCTTCATTATGAAATAATCCAAAAAAGAATAAGTATTAAGACCAATACAACGAAATATTTAAAATATTCGTGTTCTCTAAAGAGTAATATTTTTGTATTTGCAACCTGAAGGCTATTCTTAAAAAGATATAAGGCTACTAGNAAGCCAAAAATTAAATGCACCCACCATAAGCCAATTCCCGAGTCTGGATTAGAAGCAAGTGATTCTCTTCCAAGAATTAACAGACTTAAATATGAAGTATAAATAAGCATTCCTGGAAGAATTACTGAGAACCTTCCCTGTCTAGGCTTTACTGCCCCCATGAAAACACCTAAAAATAATAAAATAATTAGAGTAGATGGAATAGAAAGATTCCAATGAAGATTAGCTCTTGCAGATAAATCAGAATAATCAAAAATTTTTGACATATTAAGCCCATCTACTCTACTCATATCTCTCTCAATAGGAGAAGTAAGGCTTTTGAATGAAGAAGTTACTTGCTTTTGATTTGAAAAAACTCCTTTATATAAAATTCCATTTTTAAAATCTAGGTTTAATTGGCTTTTATTTTTAGAAATTTGGAGTTGGTCAGCAACCACAAAACTAGAGCCATTTTTATCAGATATAAGTAGTTTTATTTCTGATAACACATCCTTATTAATATCTTTTGCATAGATGAAAGCNCTACCGCCCTCTAAAACATATAATTTTTCAGGTTTCATTGATTCGATTTGCTCTTCAAAAGAATCTATAGATATTAATTCTTGAGACAATGCTTTCGTATATGGAGCTATATAAAGNCTCAACATTAAAGTTATAGAAAAATATATAAATGCTTGAGGAGCTAGGAATTTAACCAAGTCAAGTTGTGAAAGGCCCACAGATATGTATCCATATATTTCTCGCTCTGCATAGAGTCTGCTAATACTGATTAATATTCCTAGAAAAAAAGATAAGGGTATTAGTAGAGTAATAAAGTCAGGAAATCTTAAAAAAATAACACTAAAAATGATGCTTGGATCCATTAAACCCTCAGCAGCTTTTTCAAAATAACCAACAAACCTAGATCCTACAACAAGAAGGAAAAGGATCATAAGAATACTGCTAGAAGTTTTTAGTACTTCCATATTCAAACTTTTTGAAAGAATATTTTTTTTATACATGCCTTGAGAACTATGATGCATTACAATAAATATCTTATCACTAGAAAACTATAAATAGGAGAGCTTACATGGCATATAAAGTTTTAAATAACATTGGATTAATAGACACATCAACAAATGCATTAACATCATTAAAAACAGGTTTACTTGTTATTGTAGTTAACAAAGATACAAATAAAGACTCTGCATTTAAAGATCTAAACAAAGTTTCAAAAAGTTATATATCTAAGACAATTACCTCGCACTTAAAAGATTCAGGAAGCAGTATTCTTTTACCAAAAATTGATGGAATAGAAGCAGAAAATATAATGCTGGTAAAGGGACTTGATGCCAATGCGCCTATGCATAAATGGATAAGCTCATATCAAGCTATTGCAAAGAAAGCTAACAGCATTAATGCAAAAGACCTTTCGATCATGAGTGGAGCAATATCTCCATCAGGAAAAGATGAGTTATGGCTAATTGAGATGATTGCTAAAACTGTAGAGTCTAATGTTTATATTTTCTCAGAAACAAAAAACAAAACTGCAAAGAAGCCAAGTGTTAAAAAACTTACTATCGTTACAACTGGGCTTAAAGGAGCCGATCTAACAAAAGCAAAGGCAGCTGCAAAAAAAGGTTATGCAATTGGTGAAGGTGTGAATACAGCTAAATATTTAGGAGACCTCCCTGCCAATCACTGCACACCAAGAATTATCGAGAGAAAAGTTAAAGCAATGACAAAGGACTTTCCTAAGCTTAAAGTTAAATCATTTAATGAAAAAGATCTTGAAAAAATGGGCATGGGTTCTTTTTTAAGTGTTTCAAGAGGAAGTGCAGAGCCTGCCAGAATGATGGTAATAGAATATAAGGGTGGCAAACCTTCTGAGAAGCCTGTAGCCCTTGTAGGTAAAGGTGTGACATTCGATACAGGTGGTGTTTCTATTAAGCCAAGTCCTGCTATGGATGAAATGAAATGGGATATGTGCGGGGCTGCAACAGTTTTTGGTGTAATGTCTACCTTAGCTAGAGTGAATGCAAATGTTAATGTGGTCGGTGTCATGGCATGTGCTGAAAATATGTGCTCATCAACAGCAACCAAACCTGGAGATGTTGTGACATCAATGTCTGGTCAAACTATTGAAATCCTTAATACAGATGCTGAAGGCAGGTTAATCCTTGCTGATGCTTTGACTTATGTAGGCAAATATAAACCTTCTCATGTTATTGATATGGCAACCCTTACTGGGGCTGTAGTAGTTGCTCTAGGAAGACATGCTAGTGGTGTCATGGCAAATGATCAGCATCTTGCTGACATGATTATAGATGCTGGAGAAGAATCTGGTGACAGAGCATGGCAACTTCCTTTATGGGATGAGCATCAATCATGCACTAAAACAAGATATGCTGATTTAGCTAATATTGGCGGAGGCAGAGAAGCAGGCACAATTCATGCTGCAGCTTTTTTATCTAAGTTTACTAATGATTACAAATGGGCTCACATAGATATTGCTGCAACTGCATCGCATAGCTCGCCTATAAAAGCTGGAACTGGAAGACCTGTTCCNTTATTGAGTGAACTACTTCTAAGCAAAAAATTAAAATAAAGCNATTCCAAAAATATGGATAAACAGTACTTCCCTACAGATATAGAAGAAAAGTGGGTAAAAATTTGGTCTGAGAGAAAGGTAGCTAATACAGAATCTAGCGAGTCTTTCTCTCAAGTCATTCCTCCTCCAAATGTTACTGGCACCCTGCATATGGGACATAGTTTTCAGTACGCTATTATGGATTTCTATACAAGGTATAACCATATGGCAGGAAAAGATGCCTATTGGCAAGTAGGAAGTGATCATGCTGGAATTGCAACGCAGATGCTTGTTGAAAATAACCTAGCAAAGAAAGAGATTACAAGAAAAGATCTTGGTAGGGAAAAATTTCTTGAAGAAGTTTGGGATTGGAAAAATTACTCAGAAGAAAAAATAACCTCACAAATTAAAAGACTAGGAAGCACTGTAGATTGGGATAAATATCGCTTTACACTCGATGATGGTTTTAATGAAGCTGTTATTAAGGCATTTGTCGAACTGCATAGAAAAGGAAAAATTTATAGAGGATATAGGCTTGTTAATTGGGATCCATCTTTAAAAACAGCTGTTTCTGATTTAGAGGTAGTTAGGCAAGAAAAGGATGGCTTATTGTGGCATATCAAGTACCCGATTGAGGGAACTGATGACTTTATTACAGTTGCCACTACAAGACCTGAAACGATGTTTGGTGATATGGCAATCGCAGTTAACCCCGATGATGAAAGATACAAAGAGTTAATTGGTAAGAACATTGTTTTACCTTTTGTGGGAAGAAAGATTCCTATACTAGCTGATGATTATGTGGATATGGAATTTGGAACTGGTTGTTTAAAAATAACTCCTGGACATGACTTTAATGATTATGAAATTGGCAAAAAATATTCATTGCATGAGGTAAATGGCCAAGTTGAAACTTCTGAAACTGACAGCGATTTTGAGCCTATAAATATATTCAATGATGATGCTTGGTCAAATGATAATGTGCCCGCACCTTTTAATAATCTTGACCGGTTTAAAGTAAGAAAACTTGTTATTGAAAAATTGAGTGAGTTATCTCTTTTAGAAAAAGAAGAAAAATATCATATCAGCGTCCCTCGCGGGGAGAGATCCAATGTTGTTATAGAGCCTAAATTGAGTCATCAATGGTACGTAAAAACATCTGAAATGGCAGCTAGGGCTAATGAGGCTGTAAATAACGGTGACATTAAATTTCATCCTCAAAACTGGGATAAGACATATTTTAACTGGATGGACAACATACAAGACTGGTGTATTAGTAGGCAGATATGGTGGGGTCATAGAATACCTGCTTGGTATGACAGTGAGGGTAATGTTTATGTTGGTCATAATGAAGAGGAAATCAGAACTCAATATGATTTAGATACTAGAGAGCTTAAACAAGATGATGACGTTCTCGATACATGGTTTTCATCAAGTTTATGGCCTTTTGCATCAATGGGATGGCCTCATGAAACTGATGACTTTAAAAAACACTTTCCAACCTCATTGCTTGTAACTGGTTTTGATATCATTTTTTTCTGGGTGGCCAGAATGATGATGATGAGTCTAGAATTTACAGATCAAATTCCATTTAAAGACGTATATGTGACTGGTTTAATTAGAGATGAGAATGGTCAGAAAATGTCAAAATCAAAAGGGAATGTGATTGATCCATTGGACCTTATTTATGGTATATCTCAAGATGCATTGGTAGAAAAAAGAACCTCTAATCTTATGCAAGAAAAAATTGCACAAAAAATTGAACGCAAAACAAGAAATCAATTCCCTAAAGGTATTGAATCATATGGAACGGATGCACTTAGGATGACGTTTTACTCTTTGGCAACACATACCAAGGACATTAGCTTTGAATTCGGGAGATTAAAGGGCTATAGAAACTTTTGCACAAAAATATGGAATGCTGCAAGATTTATTAACGGCTACCCGGCAGGTAATGAGATTTTTAATCCTAAAACTGATGCAGATCAATTAATAATGGATGAATTTCAAAAAACAAAAAATAAAATACAAAAAAATATTGAAGATTACAGGCTTGATTTTGCTATTAATGAAGTCTATGAGTTCTTCTGGAGTAAGTTCTGTGATGTATATATTGAAGAATGTAAGAAGTCTGGTAAAACTGATAACTTAAGACCTATGCTAAAAGAAATATTAGTAATGATGCACCCATTCGCTCCCTTTATAACTGAGGAAATACATTCATTACTATTTAAATCTCAAATTATTGAGTAGTTTCAATTTTTTAAAAGAAACATTTGTATGTGGTCGATATCATCTTCTAAATAAACATCGCCTCTAGCACTAAAGCCTAGCTCATTATAAAAACCTTCTAGCCTATGTTGAGCTGAAATAACAATTTCAATATTAGGATAATGCTGGGTTAGAAATGAGATACCCTCTTCTGTTAGATCTTGCCCTAGCTGCTCGCCTCTTCTTGAAATATCAACAACGATCCTGCCAAGAGAAGCTCCTTCATATTTAATCCCAGGAGGAAAAGCTCTTAAATAAGAAACAAGGTTATCATCATCATAGCCAAGCAAATGAAATGCATCTTGATCTAAAAAATCTGCATCTACATATGGGCAATCTTGCTCAACAATAAAAACCTTTTGTCTTAAATGAATCAATGCATATAATTCATCACTCGCTAGTTCGCAGAATTCTTTCCAAATATAGTTTATTTTTTTTAAATTTTTCAAATTTACATCAACTGTTGACTGTAAATAATTATATAATAATGACTCATCCAGTTGTGAGTTCTGTAAACTCTTTTAACTCAAATAAAAAAGGAAGAAATTATGTCAAATATTTATAACCAAGTTGTTAAAAAATCTGACATGACAGAAACCACTCTAGAAGAATTCAAAAATAAAGTTTTGTTAATTGTTAACGTGGCTAGTGCATGCGGGCTTACATATCAGTATGAAGGGCTTCAGAGTCTTCATAATAAATACAAAGAAAGTGGTTTGGAAATTCTTGGATTCCCATGCAACCAGTTTGGAGCTCAAGAGCCTGGGACAAATGAGGAAATACAATTTTTTTGCACTGAGAAATATGATGTAAGTTTTAGCTTGTTTGATAAAATTGATGTCAATGGCGATCATGCCGCTCCAATTTATCAATTCTTAAAAAAAGACAATCCTGCCGAATCAGGGTCAAATGATATTGAATGGAATTTTACCAAATTCTTAATTAGCAAAGATGGTGAAACAATTATAAGATTTGGACCCAAAACTGAGCCTGAAGAAATGAAAAAAGATATAGAGGAGCTTCTAAATGTCTAAAAATATTTATGATCACGTTGTAAAAGATTCCAATATGAATGAAATATCAATTGGCTCGTTTAAAAACAAAGTTTTATTAGTAGTTAATGTAGCTAGCGAATGCGGCTTCACTTACCAATATGAAGGGCTTCAAAATTTGTATAGCAAATATGCTGAAGATGGATTAGAGATACTTGGATTCCCTTGTAACCAGTTTAAAGGTCAAGAGTCAGGAACAAATGAAGAAATACAATTTTTTTGTACTGAGAAATATGATGTTTCATTTAATGTTTTTAATAAGATTGATGTAAATGGCAAGGATGCTGATCCATTTTATAATTTTCTTAAAAATGAGCGACCAGGAATAATGGGAACAAAAAATATTAAGTGGAACTTCTCAAAATTCTTAGTTAATAAAAATGGAGAAGTTATAAAGCGTTATGGCCCTACAACTAAGCCAGAATCTATTGAATCAGATATCATTAAATTACTCTAATACTTAAAGCCCTAAAGACATCAACAGGGCATCTTCAGGAATATCNCCAGAATAATAGTTTTCTCTTATGGCATCTTTTTTAAATCCATATTTTTGATAAAACCCTATAGCCTTCTCATTGCTTGCGCGCACTTCAAGAAAAACTTGATTAATGCCCATCGCCTTGCACTGACTAATCATAGATTTTAATAATAATGAGCCTATCCCTTTATATTGTTGAGTCTCTATAACTGCAATACTTAAAAGATGAGCCTCAGGNTTAATTGGAGAAAAAATTAGAAAGCCCAGCATCTTGTTATCTTCTTTGCAGACTAAGCCATGATGACCAACCTCGAAAGAAGATTTAAAATTATCAATTGACCATGGAGATGGGTTAGTTAAAACCTCAATCTCATATGCTTCTTCTAGATCATTAATATCTAGCAATGAGATTTTATACATTATTTAATAATATCTTTTTTAATATTTTCCCAAAGAGGCTTCTTGAGGCTAGGATTTCTTATTATCTCACCCAAGGTCTTTGATCTTATTATTGGTAAAGGCATTTGTATTTCTAAATTTTCTTTAGTAAAAGTAATGACGCCAGCTAATGTTTTCTTTGATGCAATCATTTCTTGCACATGGCTGCTTGAATCAAATTTTATAGCTTCAATCAATTCATTAGACTCATTAGGATTGATGGCGCCAACAATTGCTTTGAGAAGGACTGCCTCATCTTTAGGCAAATCATCAAAACCAATATCAAGTAATGTTAGAATATTTCCTTTTTGATAAATATGAATTTCTTTATCGTTGGTTTTTTCTTTATTAGAGCGCAAAGAATACCTTGTAACCCCAATCTCTTTTAAGATAAGGTTAGTTTTTATAAATGAAGTTATCATAGAAATAAAATATTAACATTTACCGAATGCAAAATGGATAATCTAGTAAACAAATATAAGCCTTTTGAACCGATTAAACTTGAAAACAGAAAGTGGCCTACAAAAGTTATAAATAAAGCGCCTTTATGGTGCTCGGTTGATCTTAGAGATGGCAATCAAGCTCTTATAGAACCTATGGGTGCTGAAAGAAAAGATAGAATGTTTTCTCTTCTCTGTGATCTTGGTTTTAAAGAAATAGAGGTTGGCTTCCCTTCTGCCTCTCAAACTGATTTTGATTTTGTAAGAGATCTTATAGAATCAAAAAAAATACCATCTGATGTTACTATCCAGGTTTTAACTCAATCAAGAGATGAACTCATTGATAGAACCTTTGAATCTCTTAAGGGGATTCCTCAAGCAATAGTTCATTTTTATAACTCGACATCTACTCTACAAAGGAAAGTTGTCTTCAAGCAAGATAAAGCTGGAATAAAAGATATTGCAATCAATGGAGCCAAAAAAATAAAAGACCTTGCATTGAAAAACCCCAACACGGACTGGCGGTTTGAGTACTCTCCAGAAAGCTTTACAGGTACTGAACTTGAATATGCGGCTGAGGTTTGTGATGCGGTTGTAGATATTCTAAAAGAAGTTTCTGATCACAAAATAATAATTAATTTCCAGCAACAGTTGAAATGTCCACGCCTAATATTTATGGCGATCAAATAGAGTGGATGAATGAGAATCTTAAAAATAGAAATGATATATGCCTAAGCCTCCATCCTCACAATGACAGAGGAACTGCTGTAGCAGCTTCCGAATTTGGATTAATGGCTGGTGCAGATAGAGTTGAGGGTACTCTTTTTGGTAATGGAGAGAGAACAGGAAATGTTGATATTGTTACATTGGCATTAAATATGTTCACGCAAGGGATAAATTCTAACCTAGATTTCTCAAATATAAATAAAGTTATGCGTGAAGTTGAATACTGTAATCAACTTCCTGTTCATCCTAGGCATCCTTATGCGGGTGATCTTGTTTTTACAGCCTTCTCAGGCTCCCATCAAGATGCTATCAAGAAAGGTTTTCAAGGAATGAGAGAATCTAACGATCCTAAATGGGAAGTTCCATACCTTCCAATTGACCCTGCTGACCTTGGAAGAAGCTATGAGGCTGTGGTTCGAATAAACTCGCAATCTGGTAAGGGTGGAGTAGCTTTTCTNCTNGAAAAAGATCATGGAGTATCNCTACCTAGAAGACTTCAAATAAGCATGAGCNAAAAAATACAAAGATTAGCTGATGAATCTGGAAAAGAAATAAACACTTCACAGATTTGGGAAATATTTGAAACTAACTTTTTAATACCAAAAGAAGGNTTTTCTTACTTAAATCATAAATCNTCATCAGAAAATGGTATTCATCATTTAGATTTAAATCTAAACATAAATGGCAATGAAACTACTATTAATGGGTCAGGAAATGGCCCTATTGACTCTTTAATGAACGGACTTACTAAGAAGATTGGTACTGAAATAAAAGTTTCTGATTATCACCAATCAGCAATATCATCAGGTTCAGATGCTAAGGCGGCTGCATATATTGAACTAGAGCTTGATGGAAAGACTAGCTGGGGAGTAGGCATTAATCCAAATACCACAATAGCTTCCTTCGAAGCCATTATTGTTGGTCTTAGTAAATTAAATAGCTAATCAAAATTAGGCTCTCTTTTTTCAAAAAAAGCTGACACTGCTTCATAATTTTGTGGGCTTCTTGTGAGGCCATTTTGAATCTCTGCTTCATGTGAAAAAGTTTTCCAATAATCATTGTGAAGAGAATCTCTCATGAGTTTTTTTGTATGTGCNAAGGATTGTGATGGTCTTTTTGCAAGCTTTAGTGCCCAATCCATTGTGGATTTCATTAACTCTTCTTCAGGCACAACTTTATTAACCATTCCAAAATGTAAACATTCGTCAGCCATTATTTTCTTTGCTTCGATAGCGTACTCGTAAGCTTTTGAATATCCCATAAATCTTGGCAAAAACCATGATAGACCNCCATCAGGCACTAATGCAATATTGCTAAAGACAGACAAAATATACCCATTTTCAGACATCACTCGTAAATCGCATGACATTGCAATTGAAGCTCCAACACCTGCTGCTGGGCCTTGAACAGCTGCAATAACAGGCTTGGGCATAGAGATAATATTCTCAAAAAATGGCTTAAAACCTCTCATAAGAGCGTCCTGAGAGCCCTCCCAAGATGATTCTCTTTCACTTAAGTCTGCTCCAGCACAAAACCCTCTACCTGAGGCATTTATGATTACTACTTTTATATCATCGTCATCTTTTACATCACTGGTAGCTTTTTGAAAGTCCCATATAAATTGTTCATTAACAGCATTCAAAAGTTCTGGTCTATTAAATGTAATTGTTGCTATTTTGTCTTGTTTTACTAAATCTAATGTTTCAAATTTCATATCTTGTCTCCTCTTATATTATATAAGCTACTTTTTTAAAATAACAATATGACCATCTTTTTTGTATAGCCTGCCACCTGGCTGATCCATATCTGCTCTTGACCAGCTAACTTCTGCGTTAGGCCCAGGACTTGATAAAAGAAATACTTTTATAATTTCTTCAGAAACCTTCTTGTTTGGGTAAGCAATCCCTTCTTCTTTAATGGAATGTCTAATTATGTCTATTGCCGTTGATGAGTCTAGCTGCTTTAGTTCCTTGATTGAAATTTTTGTTCCTATTAAGTGTTTGTATTTTGAAAAGAATAGTTGAGAAAATATTTTATTTCTTTCTTGTAGTAATTTGGAAGTATTAGATATCCTTGATGAGACACTATTCCACCTCTCACCAATTAAAGGCATAAGACTATTTCTAACAAAGTTTCTATCTTGATTAACTTCAAAATTAGAGAGGTCTTCAATAAATTTAATGTCCCTTAGCTTGATAAAGTCTAATAGCTCTTTTTTAGAACAATCCAAGAGTGGTCTTACCAAAGTGCCCTTTCCAACAGATCTTTTTAATTGTGGCCCACCAAGACCATCAGATCCTGTACCTCTAAAAAGTCTTAACAGAAAAGTCTCAGCAACATCATCAGCATGATGAGCCATTAACAGTTGATCACCTTCTTCTAGAATATTTTCAAATTCTTTATACCTTTGTTTTCTTGCAGCAGACTCTAGCCCATCACCTGAAGTTTCGACCTGAATAGATCTGATTGTAATAGGCAAATTTAATATTTCGCAAATCGACTTACAATGGTCTTCCCATTTTTTACTATCATCTGATATGTTGTGATTAATATGGATTGCTTCCAAATTAAGCTCATGTCTATCTCTAAGATCAGAGATTAAGTAAAGCAGAGCAGACGAATCACTGCCTCCACTAAAAGCAATATAAATTTTGTTATCAAGATTTAAGTGATTTTCTAGATTAATTTTCAGCACAACCTAAGAACCAATTCTTAAGAGTCTTTCATACCTTCTTTTAACTANATCATCGGGTGATAATGAACTTAGTTTAGATAAATTATTTANTATTGAGCTTTTAATACTTTGCGAAATTAGATCATAGTCTCTGTGAGCTCCGCCCAATGGCTCTAAAATAATCTCATCAATTATATTAATTTTTTTCAACTCTCCTGATGAAACTTTCATAGCATCTGCTGCATCAGAAGCTTTTTCAGCAGTTCTCCAAATTATGGACGCACATGCCTCTGGTGATGCAACTGAATAAGTTGCATATTCAAGCATNGATAAATGATCGCCAACACTTATTGCNAATGCTCCTCCTGAGCCGCCCTCACCGGTGATAACAACTATTATTGGTGTTTTTAATTCTGACATGACAGCTAAATTTCTAGCTATTGCCTCGCTCTGACCTCTTTCTTCGCCCTCTACTCCTGGATATGCACCTGCAGTATCAATAAATGTGATTACGGGTAAAGAAAATTGCTCTGCTAAATGCATTAATCTTTTAGCCTTTCTATAGCCTTCTGGTTGAGGCATGCCAAAATTTCTTCTAACCTTTTCCTCTGTCTCTCTTCCCTTTTCATGNCCNATAATCATAACTGGTGTGTTTTCTAAATATGCCATTCCACCTACAATTGCTGCATCATCNCCAAACTGTCTATCNCCATGCAATTCGTCAAAATCTGAAAAAATTCTTTTAATAAAATCTAATGTGTGAGGTCTTTGNGGGTGCCTTGCTACCTGAACAGTCTGCCATATAGATAGCTTGGAATAGATCTTTTTAGTAAGTTGATCTCTTTCTTTTTGCAGGGCCAAGATTTGAGTATTTAATTCAGGACTATCTATATCTGCGTTTTTAAGCGCAGATATTTTTTCAGAAACTTCTTGAATTGATTCTTCAAACTCAAGAAATTTACGATCCTCAGTATTTTCTTTTTGAGGGATATATTCAGATAATTTGCTTTCTTTGTCTGTCATAAATTTTTATATGTAATCTTTTTTAAAAGATTTCATTATATCTCCAAAGCTTCACTACCAAATAGTTCTTTTAAATAACTAATATTTGATAATGTCGGTAGAAACTTAAAATTGTCTCCAATATTAATTATAGCTTCAGACTCATCTGTTGAAACTCTTATATGAAGCTGACACACTCCCTCTTTCCAGAAATTAGCATCTATTTCATCTAATTTCTCTGAAAACTTATCCAAGGATAATAATTCTGATTTCTCTATATTTACAATAATCTTTAAAACCTTTTTTGGTAATTCAGAGTCTAGTGTGTGGACTTCTTTAACTCTCATTCTATACATTGCATCACCAAGATCTTTAGATCTAAAGTCATCAATTTCCACAGCACCTTTTAGAACTAATATTTGGCCTTCTTTTAGGATATTATGGCAATCTTCTAACGTTTCTCCTGCAACAACACCATCCATAACGCCTGTGCCATCATCAAAATTTATAAAAGTTAATGGCTTGCCTTTTCTATCTTTTATTTGCCTCACACTATTGATTAAGCACACCAATGAAGCTCTTTTGGTGTCATGACTAATATCAGAAATTTTCTTTGATCGTATTGGCTT
>JGI26114J46594_1000127_pt1 | contig 20710 bp, 10 predicted proteins | sample AOAMet1_18_M0_10_2_FD_46594 | JGI IMG/M metagenome (IMG submission 46594) | reverse complement strand
ATACCAGGAATGAAATGCTGTTAGCTAATTCATTTGAAACACATCTAATAACGCACAACGTATGGATAAAGACTATTGTCTTTATATCTATTATATTTATTTAAATCAACTTACATAAATTTCTTACAAATCTAGAGGATTTTTAATAGAATTAAATGAATTCGTTGCCACGTGCGTGTAGATTTCTGTTGTTTTTGTAGAGTTATGACCTAAAAGGAGCTGAATATGTCGTAAATCAGTTCCGTTTTCTAAAAGATGTGTTGCAAAACTGTGCCTCAATGTGTGAGGTGTTACATGTTTTTTGATACCAGATTTATGAACAGCTGAAGCCAGTATCTTAACAATACTAGTAGCACTGTATTTTTCTTTTTTTTGACCTTCAAAAAGATAAGTTTTAGGTTGATATTGCAAATAATACCTCCTTAAATCAATTAAAGCCGACTCAGACAATAATGAATATCTGTCTTTATTACCTTTCGCATCATTAATCTTAATTAACATGCGCTCACTATCTATGTCAGCCAATTTCAGGTTAAGTAATTCACTACGCCTCAAGCCAGAGGAATAAAGAATAGATAAAATACATTTATGTTTTAGATTATTGGTAGCATTAATTATTTTTTTTATTTCATTTTTCGAAAGTATTTCTGGAAGTTTTCTTTTCTTTTTTGGGCGATCAATATCATAAAACCTATTGGGCATACCTAATACAATCTCGTAATAAAACTTAATGCTATTTATGCTTTGGTTTATATATGAAATAGACCAATTGTTCTGCGTTAGTAGCTTTAAGTAATTTCTAATATCATTTTCGTCAATTTGATCTAATTCTTTGGAATTATAGAAATTTATAAATCTTTCAAAGCATGAGACGTAAGTCTTTACTGTATTATTGGCATAATGTTTTAGTTCTAGCTTTTCTAGATATGATTCTGGACAACATTTATAACCTGTAGGTTTTTGTCTTTTTCTAAACCATTTCACATCAAAGTCTTCATCAAGTTTTTTAGAATTTGACCTTTGAAAGAAATAATTAGTATTAATCCATGCAACACCTCGAAAAAGATTAAAGATAGCATCAAGGTTTATTTTGCTGTTTGGCAGACAGTAAAGATTAAATTCAGGACTCCAAATTATACCGTCAAGCTCTTTTATTAAGCTGTTTAGAACTTTATCTGAATTAAATTTCAAACCTATGAACTTTTTATTTTCAATTAATAAATGTTTTAGAACTATAAATTTATTTGTTTTCATTTAACTAATGTAATAAGTGTCTTTTATTCAATAGTATATTATGCGTATATTATCCGTATATTGTTCTATTATGAATAGAAAAGAGAGCGTGTGTTTATCATGTAAGAGTAAACTCGAAGGAAGATCAGATAAAAAATTTTGTGATATACATTGCAAGAGTTCTTACCAATACCAGCAATCTAAACTTCACGAGCCTAGATTCTTTAATAAGGTGGATAACCAATTAAAATTAAATAGAAAGATACTGAAGTTTTTTAACAAGGCTGGAAAGGCTACCATACGGTCTAAAGTTTTATTAGAAAAAGGTTTTAATCCTAATTTCTTTACTCACTTTTGGAAAAATAAAAAAGGAGATGTGTACCTTTTTGTATATGAATATGGATTTATTAAAAGACAAGAAAATAATGCAGAAAAGTATATTTTGATAATGTGGCAGGATTACATGAATAGTAATTATTAATTTTTAAATGTAATAGAAATGAATCATGACTGTTTAATGATTTGTTATTAAGACTTACCTCTTTCAAATTTGCCAAAATTATCTTTAGGATTTAGCCATGGATTTTTCTCTGAAATAACATACTTTTTTTTCTCCTTTTTTTCTGTTGTCAGAGGATCTTTTATGATTTTATTTAATATGAGATTTTTAAGATATCGTATCACTTGCCGAATTTTTAATTTTTAATAATTTTAATAAAAAATATTCCCAAGCATAAAAAATTATTCTTGGGAATAAAAAGTGGAGTCGGAGGGAATCGAACCCTCGTCCAAACAAGTAATTAAAGAGCTTTCTACACGCTTAGTTTNTTCATGATTTTCGATTACAGACTGATTAAAAACACTCTATCTGTAACTTATCTTTTTAATCTCGAGGGTGCACCAAAGCATTACACAATCTAAGTTAATTTTTACGATGTCTACTGATAGAACGCCATTAACCAAGGCTGTCTTGAGACATAAAGCTTTCCTACCTTGTAGGACGAGGCTCATCTTACTATAATTCAGATTAAGCAGCTAAAGCGTAATTATTTTCGCCGTTTAAAAGTTGGTTTAGCCTTTTACGTGTTTCAAGACCATTACACGACGTGCTTACTATTTCATTAATCTCGCTGTCAAAACCAGTCGACCCCAAAATTAAAATTGTTTTAAATATTAAATCATCATGCGAAGTTACAAAAAAAGTTGTGCAACCGCTCAAATCCTCTTATTTTCGTGCAACTTTTACACCCTTATATATAAATGAAATTTGCAATCATAAAAGAGCGAAAAAACCCTCCCGATAGGCGTGTTGTTTTCTCACCATCAAAACTAGCCGAGGCAAGAATAAAATTTCCTCAAGCCAATTTTGTTGTTGAATCAAGTGATATTCGTGTTTTTCCTGATGCAGCATACAGAGAACTTGGATTTGAGGTATGTGATGATGTTTCCGATTGTGATGTGTTTATTGGTGTAAAAGAAGTGCCTATTCAATATTTAGTGTCAAATAAAAAATATTTTTTCTTTTCACACACCATTAAAAAACAGCCATACAATAGGGAACTTTTGAAGGCAATACTCAATAAGCATATAGAGATGTTAGATCATGAAACCATTGTGAAACAAAATGGNGCCCGATTAATTGGATTTGGNAGATATGCTGGATTAGTTGGTGCCTATAACGGTTTGAGAGCATTGGGATTAAGAGATAATTTATTTGAATTACCTAAAGTAGAAACCTTGACTGATTTGAATGCTGTGAAAGTTGAGTTAGATAAGATTACGCTTCCTAAAATTAAAATTATCTTATCTGGAACAGGTAAGGTGTCTCAAGGTGCGAAAGAAATTCTAGATCACTTAAATATCAAGGAAGTTAATGACACTATGTATCTCACTTCAAAATTTTCAGAGCCTGTTTATTGTATGATTGATGTTATGGAATACAACAAACGTAAAGATGGCAGTATTGGAAATCGTTTGGAATTTTACAAAGACCCTTCTGGATATGAAAGCAATTTTATGCCGTATGCTAAAGAAACAGATTTCTTCATTGCCGGCCATTTTTATGGCAATGGAGCACCCTATTTATTTACTAGAGAAGATGCGAGGTCCCCAGACTTCAATATCAATTTAGTTGCAGATATTAGCTGTGATGTAAATGGTCCTGTGGCCTCAACGCTCCGCGCCTCAACAATTGCCAATCCCTTTTATGGGTATGATCCAAAGACTGAATCTGAAGTGGCTTTTGATGCCAAAAACGTTATAACAGTTATGGCAGTTGATAATTTACCATGCGAACTCCCTAAAGATGCGAGTGAGGGTTTTGGTGAAATGTTTCTAAACCATGTCATTCCAGCGTTTTTTAACAAGGATCAAGATGGTGTTTTAAAGCGTGCTACAATAACTCGCGAGGGGGCAACTTACTGAGCGTTTTAACTACCTTCAACCCTATGTTGACGGTAAGGAGTAACTACAATAGTAACTGATTTTATTTAATAAGTGGCTATTCACCCGCACAAATAAACTTAAATTTATCTACGACTTTAATCTCTATATTTCTCAAACCAAGCCAAAATGCTAGCTATTTTAGCAATTAAATTACTTGGTTTATTGGCAATACCATGAGATGCACCTGGAATTCTCACTAATGCAGTTTCAACATTTTCAAGCTTTAAAGCAGCATAGAATTGTTCAGATTCGGCAATAGGAGTTCGATAATCTTCCTCGCCCGTGAGTAACATGGTCGGCGTATTTACTTGGGATACATAAGATAAAGGAGACCGCTTTAGATAAGAACTAGGATCTTCCCAAGGTTTACTGGGAAACCAATATTTGTAAAAGAAAGGTGCGTTGTCTGCGTATAGGACGAAACTATACCAATTAATAACAGGTTTAGCAACTACGGCCGCTTTAAAGCGGTCTGTTTTTCCTACAATCCATGCAGTTAAGACACCGCCTCCGCTACCGCCAGTGACAAAAAGATTTTTTTCATCTATGAATCCTTTTTTTATTACCGCGTCAACTCCAGACATTAAATCATCATAATCGTGATTTGGGTAGTCGTGGTGAATAAGGTTTCCAAATTTTTGACCATAACTTGTACTGCCTCTAGGATTTGCATAGAGCACCACATAACCAGCTGCAGCAAATGCTTGAATTTCTGCAGAATATACAGAACCATAACTCGAAAACGGTCCGCCATGAATTTCTAAAATAAAGGGGTATTGTTTTTGGGGATCAAAATTTGGAGGGGTGACCAGCCAACCCTGAATCTCTTGTTGATCATATGACGATTTCCACCAAATTTCTTTAACCTTAGACAAATTTCTATAGGAGAATACGTCATCATTAACTGCTGTTAAACGTTTTGTTGTCTGACCATCTGTAACACCTAAATCTGAGGGATGTTCTGTGCCTCCCAAAGTGTATGCAAATTTTTCATTCAATGAAACACTAAAATCAGCCGCATTATAGGGGCGTCCCAAGGATAATCCTCCCAAATTGTTGGTAATGGTGTGCACCTTATTTTTTAAAGATAAATGGCCAATTTTTGTATCACCTTCTTCATCATATTGAAAATACAGACCCTCACTATCAGNATGCCATTGAATATTGGCAACATCTCGATCAAAGTTTTTAGATAGACATTTCGAATTAGAGCCATCTGTATTCATGACATACAATTCTGTTTGCTGATAGCCTTGAAAAGTGTCTTCGTAACCCNTATAGGCGATTTTAGAGCCATCGGGAGAGAGGACAGGATTGTTGTCCGGGCCATAGCGATTGGTTAGTTTCTTGAGTTGTCCTGACGAAACACTTAGTTGATAAATATCACTATCATTTGGTTCTAGCTCTTCTTTTTTATGAAAGTTGGCACTGAAAAATAAGCTTTTGTCATCTTTAGACCAGATTGGTGTTCCGTGATCAAACTCGGTGAATGTTAATTGCTTTGGAGAACCACCGTCAAGAGATAGGGTAAATAATTGTGTATTACCTGCTTTTAAATAGCCTTGGCCATCGGCGCGATACACCAAGTCATCTATATAAACGGGTGGTGAATTCCAAACTGCGCCTAATGGCTTTGGTGGCATATTTATAATGGAAGGTTTTGTTTTTGGAACAAACATATTAAAGGCGATGTAGCTGTCATCATGTGACCAACTAACATTTTTGGGTGTCTGCGGTAAATTTGTAAGCGACATGATGTCTTTTGTATCTATCCACATCATGTATAGCTTCATTTTTTGGTCTGAACGATTAGATTTAAATATGATTTTTTGACCGTCATGAGACCATATTGGACCAAAATCATTGTGATTGCCAAGCGTTAAAGGNCTCATGTCAGAACCATCATAATTNGAGATCCAAATATTCGATAAGTTCTTGTCTGTCATNACATCTTTAAAATTNCGAACAAATACAATTTTAGAACCATCTGGAGATATTTTAGGTTCAGAAATATATTCCATTTTAAAGATATCTATAAGCTCCAGATTACTTTTATTTTGTCCAAATGAATGACTAAATACGACTAGACTANTGATGAAAATATTAAGATAGATTCTCATGATATTTGGTGTTTTAATAAGACTTAATCTTTAATGATAATGGCTGGTAAATTTAATTCACTAAACTGAGCGTTGAAGCTTGTCATGTCTTTATTCATTAAGTCATCACGCTCATTTTGATACACATTCCAAGTACTAATCAAATCNNAAAGACGCTCTTTAGCTCCTGCGGTTATTGCAGGATCTACCGCTTCGATATACCCTTTTAAATGCATCAATTGAGAACTTAATTTATTATTAAAATTGATAACATCTTGAAACGTTTTTTGATCAGGCTGAATAAGTTGTCTTTCCCAAGNATTTATTTTTTTTATCAATACCTCACCAGTTTTTAACAAGGAGTTTGCCTNTTCGTTATCTTTTAAAAGCTTGGCGTAATCTTGTAATTGAGTTTTTGCTGAACGCATGCTATTTACCGATTCATGAATTTCTCTGATGGCAGCCTCAATTTGATCTATCATCACTTGTTGTTCGTTATAAGCAGCAGCCGTTGCATTTACGGTTGGGTCTTTTAAAATAGTGACCTCAGTCTCTGCTGTGACCTTACCTAAGGTGAGCCTTAGGGTGTAGTTTCCTGGAGCAACACTTCCTCCAACATGACTTCCATGAACAAATACATTTTCTATCCCCGGAAGAGCATTGCGATTAAAATCCCAAGTAAAACGGTTATAACCTTCTTTAGCAGGCAGTGTTTGTGGCTTTGGTGGTCCTCCAGGCCATGATTTAAAGTTGTGTACTTTTTCACTAGAAATGGTTCTTAAAATGTTTCCATTTTTTAAGACATCAAGTGTTAGCGTCAGGGTATCAATATCTTGATTTAAATAATAATCAAAGGTGACACCACTTTTGGGATTTTGTCCTAAGCCCGGAACAAAACGATTCACACTACCTCCAAAAATGAGGTAGGTGTCTTTTGGTTTAAAAATAGAAAGTGATTGTTTTGTAGTTTTGATATTTTGAATTGCTCCTAGATCATCTAAAATCCAAAATCCTCTACCTGATGTCGCTGCTATTAAATCATTATCTTGAATNTATAAGTCATTGATTGGTGTTACNGGTAAATTTAATTGGAACTTGTTCCAATTTGAGCCATCATCATGCGATATGTATAATCCTGTTTCTGAGCCTGCATATAGGAGTCCCGGTTGTTTTTTATCCGACCTGACAACACGCACAAAGGTATGTGCATCAGAAATACCATTGACAATTTTAGTCCAAGATTTTCCGTAGTTGGAGGTTTTAAAGATATAAGGTTTTAAATCCATTGATTTATAACGCATAAGCACGATGTAGGCTGTTGCNGGGTCATGTTCTGAAATATCAATACTATTGATAATGCCATCTTCAATACCTTTTGGTGTGATGTTCTGCCATGTAGTGCCNCCATCTTTAGTTATGTGCACAAGCCCATCATCAGTTCCTGCATACAGCACACCTTGTTCATGTTGGGATTCAACCAAAGACATGATGGTATTGTAATTTTCACCTCCCGCAGCTTCGTTGGTGTAAGGACCACCTCCAGGTCCGTGTTTATCCTTTTCATCTTTAGTTAAATCAGGACTAACTGCTAACCAACTTAAGCCTCCATTAGTGGTTTTAAATACCACATTCCCTGCATGATAAATTATATTTCTGTCATGTGGTGAACTAATAATTGGAGCATTCCAATTATAACGATATCGAGTGTCTTTTGGCGCTATACTTAACCCAATTTCAGGATATTGTTTAATTGATTTTTGTTCGCGGGAACTACGGTTCCATTTACTAATATTTCCTTGATAAGTGCCGCCAAAAACAGTTTCTGGATTGTCGGGGTCAAAAGCGATAAAAGCACTTTCACCACCAGCGACTGAGTACCAGTCTTTCCAATCAATACCTNCATTTTTGGTCCGACTGGCAATCGCAATNGCAGAATTATCTTGTTGACCACCATAAACGTTATACGGTACTAAATTGTCGGTAATAACTCGATAAAATTGTGCAGTNGGTTGATTTTGCTGCGTACTCCAACTTTTTCCACTATTAAAAGAAATATTAGCACCACCATCATTCGAATTTATCATGTTGGTGTTGTCATTTGGATTTATCCATAAATGATGATTGTCTCCATGAGGGACTTTGATAGTTGAAAAACTTTTACCACCATCAATTGATTGCATGACTGGTGCATTCAACACATAAACGATGTTCTCATTTTGTGGGTCGGCGAAAATTTCCATGTAATACCAGGAGCGGGTAATATTAATGCGATCTTTATTAACTTGTTGCCATTTTTTTCCTGCATTATCAGACCGATACACACCTGCCTTTTCACCTTCTGCTTCAATAACAGCGAAGACACGATTTGAGTTTGCACGAGATACCGAAATACCTGATTTACCAAATTCTTTGGGAAGCCCGTTTTTCATTTGTTCCCAAGTGCTTCCTCCATCTGTAGATTTATAGAGGCCAGACGTGTCACCTCCTGATTCCATAATCCATGGATAGCGTTGGTGTTGCCACATGGAGGCGTATAAAATTCTTGGATTATTCATGTCCATTGATAGTGAAGAGGCTCCTGTAATATCATCAACATACAAGACGCGTTGCCAATTAGTACCGCCATCTTGTGTNCGATAAACACCGCGTTGCATCGATGGTCCNTACTGTGCCCCTTGAACGGTCACATAGAAAATGTCTGGATTATTGGGATGGATAATGATATCAGAAATATGTCGAGATGCTTCTAATCCAATATGTTTCCATGTTTTTCCAGCATCTGTCGATTTGTAAACACCATCACCCATGGAGGTCATGACACCTCTTGCTGCATGCTCTCCCATTCCTACAATCACGACGTTTGGATCACTCTCTGATACCGCAATAGCACCAACAGTCCCTGTTTTTAAAAAGCCATCCGAGATATTTAACCACGTTGTTCCTGCATCGGTTGTTTTCCATATACCACCGCCGGTGCTTCCCATATAGTAGACATGAGGTTGTCCAACAACTCCTGTTGATGTGACACTTCTACCACCCCTAAATGGACCAATATTTCTCCATTTGAGATGATGGAAATTTGAATCTAAATTTTCATTTNTAACCTCAGTTTTCGTTGTTTTTTTTTGATTTTGAGCCTGCGATGTTAGCGNCCAAACGCAGATTAAAAGTAGTAGTAATTTTAGATTGTTCATGATGTGTCTCAGATTATTAATGACTATGATATTAAGTGGGCTGTTATTGCTAATTGCAGCTTAGGTAAATATAGGGATTTTTGAGTATTCACTGAGCTAATAATTATGGATGCTATGGTTCTTTATTTTTTTTTAATCGTTACATTTTAACATGATGGCATCCAAGAAGAGTGTTATCAAAAGTTTTAAAATTATTAGTACTGAGCACTTTCTAAGTTGCTCTGAAATTTTTGAGTGCAGACAGTGTAAAAAATATTGGTTTAGTGTTTATGGTTGATTACATTTGCACAATTAAATTTGAAATTAATAACATGAATTTACACGAATATCAAGGGAAAGAAATTTTAAGTGGTTTTGGAGTAAGAATACAACGAGGTCTAGTTGCTCAAAGTGCAGCAGAGGCCGTTGCTGCTGCTAAGCAATTGACAGATGAAACAGGAACGAGTTGGCATGTTATCAAAGCTCAAGTACATGCCGGAGGACGCGGTAAAGGTGGAGGTGTAAAGCTTGCTAAAAATTTAAGTGAGGTTGAATCGATTGCCAATGATATTATTGGAATGAACCTTATAACACCNCAAACTTCTGCCGAAGGTAAAAAGGTGCATCAAGTTTTGGTTGCTGAAGATGTTTATTATCCCGGTGAAACTGAGACGAATGAATTTTATATGTCGGTACTATTGAATCGTTCAAAGGGAAGAAACATGATCATGTATTCAACCGAAGGAGGTATGGACATTGAGACTGTTGCAGAAGAAACACCACATTTAATTTTTACGGAAGAGGTTGATCCATCCGTTGGTTTAATGCCATTTCAAGCGAGGCGCATTGCCTTTAATCTTGGTTTGTCTGGACTGGCATTTAAAGAAATGACCAAATTTGCAACTAATTTATACACGGCATATGTCAAATCAGATGCGTCACTTTTTGAGATCAATCCTGTATTAAAAACAAGTGATAATAAAATTATGGCAGTTGATGCCAAAGTAACAATTGATGATAATGCATTATTTAGACATAAAGATTACCAGAGTTTGAGAGATTTTCGTGAAGAAAATCCAATTGAAGTTGAAGCAGGTGAGCTCGGCCTAAATTATGTAGATTTAGATGGTAATGTAGGATGTATGGTTAATGGAGCTGGGTTGGCAATGGCAACCATGGATCTTATTAAACAAGCAGGAGGGGAGCCTGCCAATTTCTTAGATGTTGGAGGAACAGCTGACGCATCTCGTGTTGAAGCGGCGTTTAAAATCATTTTAAAAGATCCTGCTGTTAAAGCTATTTTAATCAATATTTTTGGAGGAATTGTTCGCTGTGATCGTGTTGCGCAAGGTGTTATAGATGCCTACCAAAACATGGGTACTATTAACGTTCCAATAATTGTACGTCTTCAAGGAACTAATGCTGATATTGCTAAGCAACTTATTGATAATTCCGGTTTGGATGTTCAAAGTGCTGTAGAATTTCAGGAAGCTGCAGATAAGGTACAAGCAGTATTGTCTTAAAATTATACCAATTAAAACATAGAAAGAGTAGTGCTGATTGCACTGCTCTTTTTTTTGGTTCAACCCCATGAGATTAATTCGTGATCTTTATAACTGAAACTATTTCAAAGTTATTTAAGGCGAAATCAGTATCAATAGAACAAGAATATATTTGATAGTTTTTATTTGTAATAAAATTGACATACACGAAATGATTCTCAAAATTCACCTACCTGCATTTTATCGAAAATTTAATTTTAAGTTCTAAAATTAGATTTTAAGGAATTTTAATTAAAACACTGTAAATCAGTATTTTAATGTATGAACGACAATAAAAAAGCGATGAAACGAACTTTGTTTTTCGATAAGAGTAGCTTTATTTACGATTATAAAAGAATTATTCTAACTAATTTTATATTGAACATTTAATAATATCTTAATAATGATAAATCGTGTAGAAAAGCTGAGTTTACTCTCAGAAATGATAGCGTTTGCCCGAATCGATAAAACATTAAAAGACATTGAATATAATTTTTTACTAGCTGTTGCCAAACAATTGGGAATCACTAGAGAAGATTTTGATTATTTACTTGACAATCCAGTTACCCACATTAATTTAAAATCACATAGCGAGCGCATTGTGCAATTTCATAGATTAGTGTTGTTAATGAATTTGGATAAACATATTTCTGACAAGGAATTGGTCAAACTACATAACTTTGGCCTGCGTATGGGATTAAGTCATGAATCAATTAACAAAGTACTTGATTTGATGGAGAGTTTTCCAAACAAAATTATTCCACCAGACTTTTTGATAGATATTTTCAAAATTCAGTACAACTAAGGGCTAAACTTTAAGTTCTGATAGCTTCGTTTGATAAATTTTAATTTCATCTCTTAATTTTGCTGCCACGATAAAGTCAAGTTCTTTTGCAGCTTGTTCCATCATTTTTCGTGTCTCTCTTATTTTTGTCTCTAGCTCAGGTTGAGAAAGGTACTCACTCTCAGGTTCTGCAGCCTTAGATACTTCTAATTCGTAGTAATAGGAGCTTACAGAATTCTTAGTTAATGTATTATTTAGCCCTTTGTTTAAGGCTTTAGGAGTGATATTATGTTCTGTGTTGTAGCTGATTTGTTTTTGACGTCTGTATTCTGTCTCATCCATGGTAGTTTGCATACTTTTTGTAATTTTATCTGCATACATAATGGCTTTTCCATTTAGGTTTCTGGCAGCACGGCCAACTGTTTGCGTGAGTGATCTTGTTGAGCGAAGAAACCCTTCTTTATCAGCGTCAAGTATTGCTACCAANGATACTTCNGGTAAATCTAATCCCTCACGTAATAAGTTTACACCAACCAGAACATCAAATAGTCCTTTTCGTAAATCTTGCATGATTTCAACACGTTCGAGGGTGTCAACATCACTGTGTATATAACGACAGCGGACATCAATTCTAGTTAAATATTTCGTCAATTCTTCGGCCATACGTTTTGTCAAGGTAGTTACTAGGGTGCGCTCATCTTTTTCAACTCTTAACTGTATTTCTTCAATTAAATTATCAATTTGATTTAAACTTGGTCTTACTTCAATAATGGGGTCTAGTAAACCTGTTGGTCGAATTACCTGCTCCACGTAAACACCGTCTGTTTTTTGTAGCTCATAATCTGCGGGGGTTGCACTGACATAGATGACCTGATTTTGAAGGGATTCAAATTCTTCAAATTTTAACGGTCTATTATCCATAGCTGCTGGTAGTCTAAAACCGTAATCAACTAAATTTTCTTTTCTACTTCGATCGCCACCATACATGGCGTGAACTTGTGAAATAGTGACATGACTTTCATCAACAACCATTAAAAAATCATCAGGAAAATAATCTAACAGACAGAAAGGTCTTGTTCCTGGTTGACGACCATCTAAATAACGTGAATAATTTTCTATGCCTGAACAATAACCGAGTTCCCGTATCATTTCTAAATCAAACTCTGTACGTTCTTTGAGGCGCTTGGCTTCGAGATGCTTTCCGATATCTTTAAAATAATCATACTGCTTTACCAAATCATCTTGAATGAGTTTGATCGCATTTTGTAAAATATCGGGTGACGTAACGAACATATTTGCTGGGTAAATTGTCAAGCGCTCGTATGATTCAATTACTTGATTAGTCTGAATATTAAAGGATTCGATTTCTTCTATTTCATCACCAAAAAAATGGATGCGAAATGCATCATCCGCGTAACTTGGAAAAATATCGACTGTGTCACCTTTAATTCTAAAATTTCCGTGATTGAAATCGGCCTCTGTTCTTGAATATAAACTTTGTACCAGTTGATGTAGCAATTTCGTTCTTGAAATAATTTGATCCTGTTCTAAGGTGATGACATTTTTCTGAAATTCTACAGGATTTCCAATTCCATACAAACAGGAAACGGAGGCCACAACCAAAACATCACGTCTCCCTGANAGCAGTGAGGAGGTGGTGCTTAAGCGCATTTTTTCAATTTCCTCATTGATGGAGAGATCCTTTTCGATGTAAACTCCTGAANCTGGGATGTAAGCTTCAGGTTGATAGTAATCATAATAGGACACGAAATATTCAACGGCATTTTCAGGAAAGAACTGCTTAAATTCTGAGTATAACTGTGCTGCAAGTGTTTTATTGTGAGCTAATACCAAAGTGGGACGCTGTACTTCATTAATCACATTGGCCACTGTGAAAGTTTTCCCTGAACCCGTCACACCCAATAGTGTTTGATACTTTTCATTTTTAGTAATACCGTCTACGAGTTGTTTTATGGCTTGAGGTTGATCTCCTGTCGGATCAAATTCTGATGTGATGTTAAAATTCATAATGTAAAATTACGGTATTTAGCGCTTTAATGTGAAATGTCCCTTAACAACTCTTCCGTCTTGTAAAAATAAGCTAAACCAATAATCATTTGTGATGAGAGCTTGGCCATTGTAGGTGCCATCCCAACCATTATTAAGTGGATCTAATTGCTTTATTAATTTCCCCTGACGATCAAAAATATAAATGATACTCTCGGGCTGAAAATCTGATCGAAGTCCTTTTATTTGCCAATAATCATTGTAACCGTCGTTATTCGGAGTAAAAAATTTGGGATACCCAATAACTGAAACCTCTACAGAAGTGGTGCCACAACCTCTTTTATCCCTTACGAAAATAGTATGAATACCAGCCGAGACATTTGAAAAAGTTGTGTCACCTTGAAAAGGACCAAACTCATTATCTAAACTAAATTCATAATCTCCAAAACCTAAATTATTATTACTTGCATTGATTTCGATGGTATTATTGTCCGACAAATCTTTAATGACAATATCATCTAAAGTAATGGTTGCAATCTCTGAGGCATCAACGAAAACTGATTTAGTAGTACTGCAATTACTACCTGTGGTGGTCGTTAAGGTAACGCTGTAAGTTCCCGGTGTTGATACCTCTAGGGTATTGTTGCTTGATACAATAGCGCCATCTTCATAACGCCATTGATATTCATAAATGGCAAAAACGTCAGCCTCAACAGGATCTAAAACAACGGTAAATGTTGGATCTGATGAACAAACAAGTTCGTTAGGCTCTATTGAAAAATCAGGCAACGGGTTAACAACTAAATCAATGGTTGTGCTCGCNATACAAGTAGGGTTGATAGGATTTACAACTTGAACANTAATGGTTTGATTTTGAGAAATCAATGGGTCTGGAAGTGTGCTACTATTTTCAATTAAATTTCCAGTCTCATCGATATAATCAAAATAAATATCCATGTTTGTTTGGGTGCCTAGAATGGTATTTTTAAACGTTGCTGTACCAAAAGGAAAAATACCATCATCGTTAGGATCTCCATTTTCACCATCACAAATACTTTGAGGTAGAACCACATCCGCAATGATAGGCTGATCATCAACAATAAATTCGATACTTGTTTCATCTTCACAGGCGCCATCTGGATCTTGTGTCGAATTGTTTGTAACAATGACCTCAATAATTTGAGATTCTGTAAAGAATGGATTTGGAAGATTATTGGATGATATCAACATGCCAGTGATGTCTTGATACTTATATGTGATACTTACTTCGGTCAACGATTGACTACCTAAAATGATGTCATCTATTTGGGATGTGTCAAAAGGATAAGCTGTGACATTATCATTTGTATCGCTATCACATTGACGATCAATAATTACAGGATTGGCTACTGGCAATGTTTCAACAACAAGCAAGTCGTTCAATGCCTTCAACCCCAAACAACTATTTCCTAAGGTGCTTTTTACACGTACCCAGAGACTTTGTATGTCCGGGGATGCGGTATTTTGGTGTGTAGCAATATCAATTATTTGATTATTTTCTAATGCTGCATCTGATAGAGATTCATAAAAATCAACACTTACGGGGACAGTTGGGAAAATATTATTTTTAATGACATTATAAATATCGGTTAAGTTGAATGTGGCGATACCATCTCTCAAATCAAAACCATCATCACATTCAAATAGTGGAGTAGGGTTATACAAATCTAAGGCGGCACTTGAGGGATTAACCTCTAAAATTAAAGGAACAACTCGAAAGCATCCATTTGGATTTTGTACTCTAATCCATATAGTTTCGTTCGAAAAGCCCAAATCGTCTGTATAGTTGTCAGAATTTGTAATCGCAGTACTGTTACTCTGAGCTTCTGCTAAAGTTTCAAAGTAAGTAAACTCGATATTGTCAGAAATATAATTTGGGTAAATCTCTTGTTTAATAGAGGCAAGGGTTAAATTAAAAGACGCTTGACCATCATTTGAGGCATCATCACATTGTGAGTATATACTAGGATTAAAGACTTCAGGTAATTCAAAAACTTCAATCTGAAAACTAACATCTTTAAAACAATCCGGGAAGAGTTTGTTGGTAACTCGTACATAAATTGTTTGAATGCGCGTGGTATTTGTAAATGTCTCAGGATTTATAATTTCACTTAAATAAGAGGCATCTGAAAAATAACGCAATGAAAAATCAAAATTGGACTGTCCATTTAAAATTTCGTTCGCTTTAATCGTCAAATCTATGTTAACCAAACCATCAACATCACTACCAATTAATGTGTTGTCACAAGTTGTTAAGTTACTCGTATTTTCCAACGGAAAAGGACTGTCGTAAACTTCAATATTAAAGCTTGAAATATCATAGCATTGATCGTTCAAGTCATTTTCTACTCGGGCATAAATGATTGAATTGCCACTGTCAAATGGACTGTTGATAGGCAATTCATTTAATTCAGCATCTGAAAATGTTCTGTGATAAGTCACTGTCATGCCCGATGTTGTATTGATCGTATTCGTTTGTGATGTTAAATTAAAAGGCATCGTGCCATCGTTGTCATCATCACAAAGACGCATCGTGGGGGCCATATTTGCAATGGGTAATTGGGTGACAATTAATGTTATTTCATCTGAGTAAAGACCACAACTATTGCCAGTTTTGTCAAGCTTTACTCGAAATTGCCAACCATTAAAACTTATTGGTGATGCTGTAATTGTCAATTCATTAGTGTTGGANCCCGAATACTGAGAATCATCGATTAAAGAGGTCCAATTAAGACCATNATCACTGTACTCCCATTGATAAAATTCGGCTTCATTTGAAACAACAACAATACTCGTAGTGGATAATTCACAAACCATGGTGTCTGCGGGCTGTGTCTCGATGTTTATAACGGCGGTAGTTAAATAATCAGTATTTGGGATGGTATATCCATCAGAACTAGACAAAACAACACCAAAATCATTAATTGATACAGGACTATTACCCAACAAGCCGTCACTATCATCATCTGAAAAACCAGCCTCTATAACGTCAGTACAAGCATCTCCGTCACTATCCAAGTCTAGGTAGTTAAAGTTATTGTCAGAATCAAAATCACCTAATACATATCCCAAAATTCCACTTTCTGGTGCAGTTTCTGCAGTATCTGCCCAACCGTTTAGACCGTAATTAGGGCCATCTTCTATTCCATCTAGGTTCGTGTCTGATAATAACCCAAGCACCTCAGTTTCTATTAAATCAAAAATGCCATCATTGTCACTATCGAGATCTTTGTAATCTGAAATACCATCCATGTCTGTATCAATTGGAATGGCTGAAATATCGAAAANGTCATCAAGACCATCGCTATNAGTATCTGTGCCTAAGGGGATAAGATAGTTGTTGCCAAGAGATTCAATAATATCAGGGATACCNTCATTATCGCTGTCTAAATCATAGGCGTCTTCAATACCATCTGAATCGGTGTCTCGAGTAAAACATGTTAATGATACTTGTGCTTGATAATTTGATGTGTCTGTTATATTATCCAAATTATGGCGAATTGTAACACCACTAACATTGCTGCCAACAAACGCATACGGTGTGCTACCCAATGGCGATGGGTTTATTGTAAATCTAATTTCAGATCCTGAAATTGAAGTGACTCCTGACTCAAAAATACCGTCAAAATTAGTATCTATTAATAATCGATCGTCGGGATCTTGTAAAGTGATGTTTTTATCGATAGGCGCAATTTTTACTGTAAAGAACTCCCCATTAACGATGGTATGAACATAATCAGTTTTTTCAGAAAGTTTAATATTTACAGTCTCAGAGAAAGATAAGGTATAGTTGGTTTCTCCGATGGTGGTTGGGTCAATAGTGCTGTTTATTTGACCCAATGCGTCTCCTGTAAATAGGGAACTTGTATTTTGGGATAGGTTACTACTCACTATACTTGAGTTTGTAGAACTGTCCTCAAAAATAAGCTGTGGTTGATTGGTGTTTGAAATATTGACAACAACATTGCCTAGAGATTCTTCACAGTTAAGTATGCCATCATTATCGTTATCAATATCAACATTATCAATAATACCATCATTATCACTATCATCAGGACATATACTTATTGGTATTTCATCAGATTCTAGGGTAAGCCCTGAACAAGTTACAATACCAATGAGTTTGTACGTGCCTGGGATGGTTGGAGTGAAATTTGGTGAATTGATATTAAGGCTTACAAATCCTGAGGTTCCGTCGTCAAAAAACCAATCAAATTCATCAAAATTATCTGAATTAGCAGCAGATAAAATGATATTTGGTATGCAATTTCCTAGCGTTTCGAAGTCTAATGTGAAATTAATTTCAGGGGCCGACGGAAATCCAGAATAAAAGCTACCTGATGCAGCCGCTCCATTGAAATTAAAATATGCTAGGTACAATTCGTTGGTGCTTGCAACACTAACATCATCAGAGAATCCTGTTACTTTGTACGTTTCATAGTCGGAATTACCGGTCACTAAGTTAGGACCCTGAACCGTAATGCTAGGGGGCTGATTAGTGATGTCCAAGTCATTAATAAACACGACGGCATCTTTATTGGTGACAATCGTGATTCCTCCCGTAAAATTGGTATTTCCAATTTCACCAATATTAGGGATGAGGTCAACACCGCCTCTGTTTTCACAGCTTAAAGGAGGTACGAAAAAGAGGCCTTGATTGGCCTCGCTCTGTGAGCCACCAATTCCTTGATAGGCAAAAACATCTTTTGAAGTATTGACATAAAGATTGTCATTTTGAAAAAAGTCACCTTCGATAATGTGATATTCACCTGCTTGGATAGTGTTTTGTAGTAAACCACTAGCATAAACTTCTGTGTTATTTTCGTGAGCAACAATGAGCACATTTTCAAAAGAGTTTTCGCCAGCACCTTTTACAAAAATATACTCATTCCCGATTTTAGAGATGTCGGCGATTTGGTCAATACCAAAGTCTCTTCCACTACCAGATCCAAAACTTCCATTTGCAGAGCCAGAATTCACGACAATTGGTTTATCTGATGAAATGAGTGTTCCGATGAGGCCATTTCTATTGTTATCTGCTTGATCTGGTCGAACCGCGACGGTATAACTTTGGCCTTTATTTAGTTGAATATTATTGATTGGGAATTGTCCTGAATAATTTTGTATAACGAAACCACTGGTCGTATTGTTATTCAAATTTACAGTTGTATTGTCCTCAGTTGCTAATAGGGAGAAAAAGTTTAAATAATTACCGATGGGTGATGGTAAATTTGGAGCTTGACTGTCGTAAGTTCCAACCCTAAAAGTCTGTCCAAGTGCATTTTCTCCTTTACTCACCAAAGCTCCTGCTTGTTGACCAGAGCCCGCATTTAAGCGAACAGAGACATAAATGACATCATCCGCCTCAATGATAAAACCTTTGTTTGATGTGACCTGACTAGTTGTTTCAGGGTCTTGAACAAATGAGGAATAACCGCTTGTACTGATAGTGTGTCGATAAGGGTTTGAATTAGACACAACGAGATCATTAATGACAGACACTCCCAATTGATTTATTGTAAAATTTACATCGTTGTTGTTGGGTGTAGAGATGTAGATATATTGATCTTGTGGATCAGCGTTTGGCAGTCCACTCGAAATAGGTGGTATATAGTGTGTTTTACTTAATTGTCCATGCATCACAAGAACAATCAAGTTCATAACAATAAGAAAGCTTATTTTTTTGTTGTTGAACAAGAGCTGTCTATTTTATAATTAAATTACAGAAACAAGATACTGAGTTTATCAATAATATGTTTATTTAGATCAAAATAGTTATCGCATTTATCGTTTGAGACTAAAATAACCAGTATAAACTTGACCATTAATTAATGTTGCAGTGAACCAATAATCGGAGGACGGTAATTTTCGGCCTTTAAAGGTGCCATCCCAACCAGGAGTATAATTAGTTAACGATGCGACTAATTTTCCTTCTTTACTAAAAATATTTATTTCAATACCCTCTTGAAAAATAGTATTTACGCCTAGTGCATGCCATGTGTCATGATACCCATCATTATTTGGAGTTAAAAACTTTGGGAATCCCAGCACTGAAATTAATTTACTCGCAGTAGTGCAATCATTGATGTCTCTAACATAAATAGTATGAAAGCCGGCCTTAACATTCGTGAACAATGGGCTANTTTGATAGGGCCCCTCGGGATTATCAAGTGAATATTGATAATTACCAGACCCTGTGGCATCAACTGATACTGTATTNTTAATTGTTGAAGCTGCAATCGAAACACCACTTATNACCGCTGTTTCGGATGCTGAGATTGTAAATGATCTTGAACTGGAACAACCGTTGGGATCTGTTACCGTTACAGAATAAGTGCCAATTTCATTGATGTCAATGAATGACGTATTTTCACCAGTATTCCATAAATAATAGTAATTATTGGGTAAATCATTGAGCACACCTCCGTAAAGCCTGATGGTTTGTGGATACGTGTTTAAACAATAAAAAATAGGGTTATCAGGAGTAATATTGGGCTCTAAAACAGGTGTGTACAAAACGTGTAAATTAATCGATGAGATGGCATAACATTGGTTGTTACTTTCAATTTTAACGTAAATAGTTTGCTCGTTTATTACTGTATTTTCGAAAATAGGGCCAATCGCGTTAGATTCCGCATAAACATCCTGTAAGGATTCATAAAAGGTGACGATGGCATCACTGGGTAACATGGATTGAAATGTATCTGTGATATCTTGTGTTACAAACTCAGTAAAACCGTCAACTTGCTCGTCATCACATTGCTTGAAAGAAGCAATATTGATAANTGCTGTTGAAATTAATAANTGTACCTCTGCAATAGATAAACAATTATTGTCATTTGTAATGCGAGCAAAAATNATTTGATCTTCCACAGTGTTTTGAAAGCTGTCAGNGTTTGTGATGGGATTAATGTTCAACTCCGCATCTAACAAGGTTAAAAAAAAGTTGTCAAGTGTTAGATTACTGTCACCATTCACAATGTTTGGAATGGCGTCGTTTAGGTTAAACTCTGTAATGCCATCCATTTCAAAATCACATTCTTTTAAAACGGTATTTACAACGGTTGGATTACTCGAATAGTCAACAAGGATTCTGCCAGAGGATTGACAATTATTTTCTAAGGTAACCTCAACTTCATATATTCCGGCTTCATTAATCGTGTAACTCGCATTCGTTTCACCGGGTATTTCTAAACCATTTCTAAACCATTGGTAGGCAGTCAATCCAGGTTCAAAAGCATTTAATTCGAGACTGTCACCTTCACAAAGTGCATTTCCTTGTGTCAGCAATCTGTCATCGCCTAAATTTGTAAATAATTTAAAACTTCCAGCTTCTAAAAAAACAGCAGAATCATACCTGTAATTTTGTTCATCAGCGATGACTAGTTT
>JGI26114J46594_1000121_pt1 | contig 20926 bp, 23 predicted proteins | sample AOAMet1_18_M0_10_2_FD_46594 | JGI IMG/M metagenome (IMG submission 46594) | reverse complement strand
ATTTATATCTATAGTCTTTTTATAAACAAGTTCAAACAACTGTATTATTAACATAATTTTTTTCTTAGCTACCAATGAAACTTCTTCGAGAAACTTTTACTATTAAAGAAATACCTAAGACATCCTGGAGCTCAGAGGATTCATACAACTTAAAACCAAAACCAACAACCTTTATTCTTTTAGTATTTGGTTTATTTTTATTTGGACTAGGTGAGAGTCTTTTAATTACAAGCGGTGCTGGAGTCGGCCCATATACAGTCTTGGCACAAGGGATATCTAATCTCACTGATTGGTCGCTAGGTTTTTCTACCTTTGTTATTAGTATATTTGTCTTACTATTATGGATACCTCTAAAACAAAAACCTGGAATGGGGACCATTTTAAATGCCTTTATTATTGCACTAACCATTGAATTTTCTGTTTTTTACCTGCCCTATCCTCAAACATACTTTTTACAGGTATTACAAGTTGTAATAGGTGTTTTGATCATTGGCCTAGGTAGCGGATTTTATTTAATCTGTAACTTGGGAGCTGGGCCAAGAGATGGCTTAATGATTGGNCTTCAAAAANTAACCAATATGCGAATATACTCAATTCGAACAATAATTGAGATTAGTGTAGTTGTTATTGGATCCNTTTGTCTTCTCAATAATATTGATAAGCTTCTAGGGGAGGTAGTTGGCCTTGGAACCATGATATTTGCGTTAGGAATTGGACCCTCTGTTGCATTGGGCATATCTCTTGTTGGCAGGCTATCAAAACAAACTTAGTATCTAAGTTACATAATTTCTTTTTTTAAATTGATCTGAATCCCATTCTCTAGATTCCATTATATTTTTCAAACACATNATTGCCTCCCAAATATCCTCAAACCTCATATAGAGAGGTGAGATACCAAATCTTAAGATATTAGGTTCGCGATAATCACCAATAACGCCATGTGATATTAAGGTCTGCATAATTGGGTATGCGTCATCATGCTTAAATGAGATCTGACTACCCCTCTGATCTGCATTTTTTGGTGATAAAAGCTCAAAACCAAACTCAGTACATTCTTGTTGTATCAAAGCAATAAATACTTCAGATAATTGAATACTTTTTTCACGAACCATTTTCATTGATATTCCATTAAAGATTTCAAGACCACTTTCTACTGCTTTATAGGAAAGGATAGGTGGNGTCCCACAAATATATTTTTTAATATCATTTGAAGCATTATATTGATCCTCGAAACCAAAAGGGTTAGCATGNCCCAACCAGCCAGTTAGAGGCTGTGAAACATGTTCTATAAGATCATGGCTAACATACAAGAATCCAGGTGCACCTGGACCTCCATTTAAATGCTTATAGGTGCAGCCAACTGCAAAGTCAACATTGTATTTATNTAAATCCATGGGCATTACGCCNACACTATGGCTTAAATCCCAAACAACCAAGGCACCTTTCTTGTGAGCATGCTCTGTAATTTTTTTCATATCACTGATTCGTCCAGTTTTATAATTGATATGTGAAAGCATCACTACAGCAGTAGAAGAGTCAATATATTTCTCAANATCAGTTTCGCCCTCTTCGATNAAGCAGCTTTCAAAATTATTGCCAAACATTTCGTTTACACCTTCCAGGATATAAAGATCAGATGGAAAATTGGANGCNTCACTCACGATTACTTTTCGGCTTTTGTTTAAAATTAACGCAGATGATAAAACCTTAAACAAGTTNACTGAGGTACTATCAACAACAATAACTTCACCAGGGTTAGCGCCCAGTAGTGGAGCAATTTTATCTCCAAGAGTTAGAGGCATATTGATCCAATTTGCATTATTCCAACTTCTTATTAACTCTTCACCCCACTCCTTATAAATTGTTTTTTCTAAGTTTTTAATGGTTCTTTTAGGCAATAACCCTAATGAGTTTCCATCAAAATAAATGATATTTTTTGGTAAATGAAACTCCTCTCTATATTTTGCTAATGGGTCAATATTATCAAGATTCTGAAAATAATCTAAGTTAAGTTTATTCATCAATTCAAAAGTGTTAAAAACATCATAAAATTATAATCCAAATAAAAAAATCAAAGGGTCATTCACTTCTTTATAAAAACGATAAAATCAACTCATGGATAAAATTATTGTTCAATCTGAGGACTTTGATTTAACGACTGAAGTTGCTCTGGCTAAAGCGAGTAACTCTAACATTGGNGCAATTGTTAGCTTTGTAGGAACTGTCAGAGATCTTGAGTCAAAAAATCTAAACACAATGACTCTGGAGCATTATCCAGGGATGACTGAAAAATCACTCAAGTCAATCGTTGATAAAGCAAAGAATAAATGGGAGCTCCAAAGCGTAACCATTATTCATCGAATTGGAAAACTTGATGTAAATGATCAAATTGTACTTGTGATTACTGCCAGTCGGCATCGTCAAGAAGCCTTTGACTCATGTAATTTTATTATGGACTTTTTAAAAACTGATGCCCCATTCTGGAAAAAAGAATCAACTACAAAATCCGANAACTGGGTGAANTCAAGATCGCAGGATGAAGAGAAGAAAAAGCACTGGAAAAATGAGAATTAAAAATCTTCAGGACTATTGAGATTAGTCAAGACTTCTAAATGATTTGAAACATCTACTCTTTTAGTGTTTTGCTGTCGATACCACAATGCCATTTTACGACCACCACTGTCTAAAAATTTATCCAAACTGGTGCTAAGGTTCGANTTCATCAAAGCAAATGTTGCGTGCATTATCGACCCATCGTGTGCCACGCAAATATCTGAGTCACTCAAAGACATTGCAGCAATCATATCATCAATTAGCTTTGAATCGATATAAGGACTATCACAAGGAAGGACTAGTAAATATTTAGTTTCACAGGACTTTAGCGCTTTAGAAATGCCAGCCAAAGGCCCTTGAAAATCTTTCAAATCATCAATAATAACCTCTCCATAAAGAGAATATTGCTCAGTATTCCTATTAGCACTTATAAAGATATGACTAGCTTTATTTTTAACCACTTCATGAACATATGCAATTAAAGGGGCGCCATCAAGCTCAATAAGGCCTTTATCCTTTCCGCCCATCCTCGATGCTCTTCCACCAGCTAAGATTACAACTGAAATTTCATTTTTTAATATTTTTTTCACTTATTAACTGTTCTTTTTTCAAGTTATTTGTAATTAGAAAAATGACTTGCAATTGTATAATACACTCAATAAATAATTATAACGATTCAACGGTATGAAGAATAAGGCGATCCCACCTGGCTCTGTAATGTTTAGTGATTCACTGATGAGTGCTGATGATGCTTTATCATTTCTGATTGACTCATCTATTCCTTCAAGCCAAACTGAAGCAGTTTCATTGGATGATTCTGTTGGAAGGATTTTAGCCAAAGATATTCACTCAACAATCAATGTGCCAGGCTTTGATAATAGTGCGATGGATGGTTATACGATTGCGCTAGATGACGATCATGTATCCAAAAAAAACCTTACTTTTAATGTAGTAGACAGGATAACTGCTGGATCAACTGGTAACAAACTTGAAACAGGCTACGCTGCCAGAATATTTACAGGCGCNCCTATTCCTGAGGGTGCGAATACNGTTATTATGCAGGAGGAATGTCAGCCTTCAGATGATGGGTCTCAAATTCTTGTAAAGAGATCAATTCAATTGGATGAAAATATTCGTCCAACTGGTAATGATATTCGTCAGGATGATGTGATTTTAATCTCCGGAAAAAAGATAGAGCCCCAAGATGTTTCTCTTGCAGCATCTGTTGGTGTTGCTGAGATAATCGTTTTTAAAAAAATTAAAGTGGGTGTTTTCTTTACAGGAGATGAATTAGTTGAGCCTGGAAAACCCTTGTTACCAGGAAAAATTTACAACTCAAACCGCTATGCGCTTGTTGCATTACTTAATAGAATAGGTTGTGATGTTTTGAATCTAGGCAATATAGAAGACAAACTAGATTCGACTTGTGATGCNCTTGAATCACTTTCGAGTCAGTGTGATTTAATTATGACTACTGGCGGGGTTTCAGTAGGAGAGGAGGACCATGTTAAACCAGCTGTTGAAAAACTTGGTGAGCTTAACCTATGGAAAATTAGAATGAAGCCTGGCAAACCACTTGCATATGGCAAAGTAAAGCAAATACCATTTATTGGCCTTCCAGGTAACCCTGTATCAAGTTTTGTCACATTTTGTATTTTTGCGTTACCGTTTATAAAGAAAATGCAGGGAAACAATCAATTCGCATCTAAAAAATATAAAGTCAAGACAAATTTTAATTGCAATCGAGCTAAACCAAGGCGCGAATATGCTCGAGTTCGTATTGACTATTCTCATGAAACGCCTTCAGCAAATCTATATCCTAAACAAGGCTCAGATGTAATGAGTTCAGTGGTCTGGGCTGATGGAATTATTGAGATACCTGAAAATACTACTTTTGATAGTGGTACCATTCTCGATTATTATCCATTAAGTGAATTAATTCAATGAGTAAGCTAACCCACATTAATGAAAATGGTGATGCAGAAATGGTTGATGTTTCAGAAAAAGATATTACTGCGCGCGAAGCGAAAGCAAGCTCTAGAATTTTGATGAAGCCCGAAACACTTGAATTGATTATTTCAGGTTCTCATAAAAAAGGAGATGTTTTATCTGTTGCTAAAATAGCTGGAATTCAAGCTGCAAAAAAATGTTCCGAACTGATCCCGCTTTGCCATCCATTAATGCTCTCTAAAGTGAGTGTTGAACTCAAACCAAATATTGAAGATAGTTCTGTTGATATTATTGCTATAGCAAAACTTAATGGCAAAACAGGTGTTGAAATGGAAGCCTTGACTGCAGCAAGTATAGCCGCACTGACGGTCTATGACATGTGTAAAGCAGTTGATCGGTTTATGACAATTGATCATGTCCAACTTCTTGAAAAGAAGGGTGGAAAATCAGGTCATTGGACTCTTTAGTTATGAATCAGATTATTGATCCATTTAACAGGCGCATTACTTATCTAAGGGTCTCTGTAACAGATCACTGTAATTATCGATGTCACTATTGTAGAGACGAAGATCATCAAACGCATACAAAAAAATCTCAGGTTCTTACTTTCGAAGAGATAGCAAAAATTGTTCGCTTGTTTGCTGAATTAGGCGTAACCAAAGTTAGGCTGACTGGTGGAGAGCCACTTCTTCGAAAAGACATTCTTGATTTAACAAAGATGCTGGGAGAAATACCTGGCCTCACTGACATTCCGTTATCAACTAATGCTCACCTCTTGCCTGGATTGGCATCAAAACTTAAAAATAATGGCATCAATAGGGCTAATATTTCAATTGACTCTCTTGATCCAGTTCGTTTTAAAGAGATTACAAGAGATGGTGATTTAGACAGAGTAATCAAAGGTATAGACGCTGCAATTTCTGTTGGCATTAAACCCATAAAGTTAAACATGGTTGTGATGAAAGGTATCAATGATGATGAAATTGAATCAATGACTGAATTTGCAATCAATCGAGGCTTAGATCTAAGATTTATTGAAACAATGCCTATTGGACTTGCCGGTATTGAAGCTGTAGACAGACATTACAGCGAAAGAGATATACTTTCCAGAGTGAGGGCTAGTTATGGTGATAAATTATTACCTATCCAGTCAAAACAAACTGATGGCCCTGCAAAGGCATTTAAGATTCAAGGAACAGAGACCAGTATTGGAACTATTTCAGCTGTTTCTAATAATTTTTGTAGTAGCTGCAACCGTGTAAGGTTAACTGCTAAAGGGGAATTGATTTTATGCCTTGGTCAAAAAGACTCGGTCTCTTTAAGAGATGCACTAAGATCGGGAATGAGTGACTCAAAAATGAAACAGTTAATTCTTGATGCTATCACCAAAAAACCAGAAAAACATTTTTTTGATTCTGTAATTGATAATATTAGTAGTCGACAAATGGTGGAGATGGGTGGATGAAGATTCTTTACTTTGCCTCTCTTAAAGAAAATTTAAAAACATCTGAAGATGATATTCGTTTTGACTCTCCAGTAACTATCCTATTAATTAAAAAAGAATTAATAGATAGGTATGGAGATCAACATTTCCCTAAAAATATTTTATGTTCAGTGAATCATGAAATGGCCTCTGAAAACACTCTTGTTAAAGAGGAAGATGAAGTGGCTTTCTTTCCACCTGTTACTGGAGGATAAATAAAATAAGTATGCCTACACCAAAAATAAAAATTGGCTTTCTAACGATTTCAGATAGAGCTGCTAGAGGGATTTATGAAGACATTAGTGGCCCTTCAATGCAAGAATGGATTTCAAAAGCAGTTAAAAGCCCTTATGAAATTGTATCTAAAGTAATTGAAGATGAACAGCCTCAGATTGAAGGAACACTTATTGAAATGAGTGACGAACTAGGTTGCAATCTAATTCTAACTACTGGTGGAACTGGTCCAACAACTCGTGATGTGACTCCAGAAGCTACCGAGGCTGTATGTGAGAGAATCTTTGATGGATTTGCAGAACAAATGAGAATTGTATCACTTCGAACAGTCCCCACTGCAATTCTTTCACGTCAGATAGCTGGAACTAGAGGAAACAGTTTGATCATTAATCTTCCAGGAAAGCCAGTGGCTATCGCGGTATGTCTTGGTGCTGTTTTTTTGGCTGTTCCTAAATGCCTAGAACTTCTGGATGGCTCGATAATTGAAATCGATAAGTCTTTTGTTTCTCAAATATTTGAGTAGTCATTCTAATATCTTATGTCTAATGTAAGAGATTTATCACTTGACCTAATAAGAGGTTTAGCCATCATTATGATGATTGCTTTTCACTTTATTTATGATCTAAACTCTTTTGGCTTTACCCAGATCCCCTTATTTACACATTGGCTTGGTATTGCTTGGCGCTGCTTAATTGTCTTTCTGTTCTTAAGTGCAGTAGGGATTAGTCTAGTTTTAGCGCATAAAGATCATCTAAAATTCAAAAAATTTTTGAAGCGTATATTTTATTTAGGATTGGCAGCCCTTCTAGTTTCTGCTGGAACTTTTGTAATGTTTCCAGATGGATGGGTTTATTTTGGTATTCTTCATTTAATTTGGACTTCATCATTGATAGCAATATTATTTGTTAATCACCCGAAAACATCCCTATTAATTGCTGTAATAATTCTCATTGCTTGCCATATTTGACCAGCCAGATTTAAGCTTTATTTCAAATATATTTGGGCCTTACCTGCCAATTGGAAGTGTAGACTTCTACCCCCTATTTCCATGGCTATCCTTTGTCTTTATAGGGATTTACCTTGGACATTACCCTTATTATAAGACAGTCTTTTCAATGAGATCGCACTGGATTCAAATGATGGGAAGGCATGCTCTAGTAATCTATCTTTCCCATCAGATAATTTTATTTGGTTTAGTGGCTTCAGTGTTCTTCTTGTTAAACTGATAAGCCAAGATTTTTTTTCTTTTTAATTTGAATAGACTTGGTCAGCTTTGAAGAGACTGATACTGGCTGTTGATTTGAATAATCTTCATGATTTTTTGCCACTAAATCTAAATCATANAAGTAATTNACCATGACGCCCCAAGAATCATCCAAAGCATTCTGATTATCGTTTGCATGAGTATGAATATCAAAAAGATAAGCGCCATTCCCTAGATGAAAATGAGCAACAGGGTTTAAAGCAGCCCCTTTACTGTTCTTCTCTTGACTTAAGTAATGGTGTGTTAATCTGCGCAAAATTGCCATTCCTGGCGAAGAATTTCCAGCNCATGACTGAATATCTTTAATTGTCTGTTCTGGAATTTCATCAGCACCCGATAAGTTAACTTTTTCTACCCATTTTCTAAGTCCTGGAACAGGAGATAAAGTCACAAACTGATTAATTTGGTTAAACTCAAGCTGAATTTCGGAAACCACTTGCTTAATCAAGAAGCTGCCAAAAGAAACCCCTTTTAAGGCTATTTGGCAGTTTGAAATAGAATAAAAAACAGCAGTATTTGCATTTAATGGGTCGATAGGCTTTACAGAAGTATCAAGAATTGGCATTATTGAATTAGGCACTTCGTTCATAAGTGCTACTTCAATAAAAATTAGTGGCTCATTCGGCAGGGCAGGATGAAAAAAAGCATACAATCTTCTATCTGAGGCGGCCACTCTATTTTGAAGATCTTCCCAATCAGAAATATCATGAACAGCCTCATACTCCATTATCTTTTCAAGAACCTGTGCACTTGTAGACCAATCAATTCGCTCTAATCTCAGAAAACCACGATTAAACCATGACTTGAATAAGTGAACAAAATCAAAGTCAAGAGACCTTAACTCAGGCAACTCCTTAATGAATGTTAATAGGGAACCCCTCATCTTTAATAAAGCTGGGGTTCCGTTTGGTATCTGGTTAAGCCTTCTAAGAAGTTTTTGACTCTTTGGCTCTATTATTCTATGTAAGTCTCTCAGTTGACGGTCATCATCAATATCAAGATCACTAATTGCTGATTTAAGTTGGTCACGATCAACACTAAACTCTTTTAATAGTTGAAGAAAAAAAACTTTCTTTTGTTCATCTGAAAGTTTTTCAAAATCCTCCAATACTAATTTTGCTAAGGAAAAGAGTTGACTCGCCTCTCCTGCTTATCAGTTGATGACAAAGATCAATAATGCCCTCAGGACTTGGTTGTTTTTGGCTTATTCGACCTATTCCAATTCGCTGAATAATTGAATTTAAAAAATTCTGATGTTGTTTCATCTTGCTCCTGAAATTGAGCAACTATTGTAGATTAATTATTGTAATTATTCAATAGCACTAAAACGAAAGACATTGACTGCAATATAATCATTATAAGCAGCCCCTGACTGAAGCCAATTCCTAGCCTTGACTGAAGATATTTTTGAGTTCAGCTTATCTTCAAGTTGAAGGAATAAGCCATATTTAAAAATATAATCTTCTTCTGTTAACACGCACAATTCGCCATCAGAAACAATAAGGCTTTTCTCTGGCATATCTCCTGGCTCAGCAGTAAATGAAGCCTCACCATTTTCATTCATCAAGTCTGATAATTTTGTTTCAAAATATTCTTTACTGAGTGGGCTATGTGTATAGTAATTTGTAAACAAATCTTCAGACTCAATCTCTAAGTAACCTCTCAAATCCTCAATAGAGGAAAACCTTTCATCTTCTATCCAAAAGATCACAAAGGCACCATTTGAGGCCCCAAGACCTAACTCTTTATCCTGAATCATTACAAGGGCGGAGCCATTAAGGATCGACTTCAAGAGATTTTGATCTAACGTTTTTATTTTGTTTTTAAAGTCACTTAGGTTCATATTATTTAACGTGATTGATATAACATAGACTTAAGGGTTTGAAAGTTAGTAGCAATTTTTCTTAGCGAATCTTCACCATCATCATTACTAACACTCCCCTCTTCAATTTCCTTTACTTTATCAACATACATTTTCTTCAGTGTATTTGTTGTTGCCAAAATTTCGTATACAGTTGGGGCCGCCTTATCCTTCCAATTTTCAGGCAAAAGAAAAGGATAACTTGGATCAAAATCTATTAATTTATCATCTTTTTGAATTACCATCACTTTGTTAGCGATATAAATAGTTGAGGCAATCTTTCTGGTAATTTTTCAAGGTTATCAATCACCATAAAACGATTTTTTCCAAAAATCCTAGCCACATACTGGTCAGCATATGGATCCAAACTGATGCAAAATGTTACAATGCCATGACCTCTAAGCTCTTCAACTGCTTTTTTTGCGTCCATACGAAGATGTTGTGGGTCATCTACATCGATATCTGCGGGCTCACCATCTGTCAAAACTAATAAAATTTTCTTTGCAGAAGACTGCGTTAATAAATCGATACCAGCATGTCTGATCGCCGCCCCCATCCTTGTCGAAAGACCCCCTTTAATTCCAGCCAATCTGCCTTTTACTTCATCATTAAAACTAAAATGAAATGGCTTGAATCGATAATACTGGACATCATGCCTTGAGTCTGAAGCAAAACCTGAAATCGTTAAATTGTCTCCAATTTTATCGATTGCCCATGAAAGCAGTGAGGTAGCTTCTCTCATTAGCTCCAGGATTGTCTTTTCACTCCCAACAACCATGTCATTTGTCGACTCAGACAAATCCATAAGAAGGTTAACTGATACATCTCTGATGTGCTGAACCTTCTTAACATATATTCGATCTGAGGGTGTTGTTCCTACCCTGATATCCGACAGCGCTGTGACGCATGCGTCAATATCAAGCTCACTACCCTCTTGTTGCTTTTTTAACTTAACGAGTCCTTGGGGCTGCATCTGGTCAATCGCATTTTTGAGCTGATTTGCAATCGGCTTATGCTCTTTAAGAATATTATTGATAACCTCAGAGTCACCCTTTCGTAATCTTCTTTCATAAAGCGTTGCCCAATTCGGACGATACAACTGTAATTGATAATCCCATTCATTGTAATGAAACGGCTCACTAACAGGCTCTTTACCCTCGATTTCATTAATGCTTACACCATCCAGCTCATCAGGAAAGTACTCTGTCTCAAGTGTCCAAATTTCCTGTGCATCATCGCCTGCAGTCTCTACATCAAGCTCATTATACATCTCCATGATGTTTGCTTTTCTTCTCACCTGTCGCTGACTTGCAGGAACATAATCATTCCCTTCTGAAACCCAGTCCAAGTCCTCATATTCCCATATATAGCGATTATCGTCTCTGTATGAAATGGGAGCAGCAACTAGTGCTGAGGCACTTATTTTGACATCAGTCTCTGATTTGATAATTTCATAATACTCCAAACCTAACTCAAAGCTTATGTCTGAAGAGTTATCGGATACTTTCATTTCTGTATTGAATAATTTTAAAAAATCTTTATTAAATGACTGCTTTGCTTTGTATTTCGAGTCAAGTGCCAACCTTGATAAATCTACTAAATCAATAATAAATGGATTGAGATCTTTCAAATCCTCATCCTCGGGGTGCAATGCAATCCATAGCTTTTTCATCCCTGGGAACTTCTTAATAGTATTTAATTCAACTCTTAANTCCTCTATCAAAGAGACACAAGCAACCTGCAAAGGATTTAATTGGTCGCCTTTAAAGGCTGAAGTTGTTTCCATGATATGCGCTGCTGCATGAGCACAGACTGCTCGATAGCAATTTATACCTGGCACAATCCTACCTGAAGCGTGCTTATAATCATCATAAGCGTCTGGAATATGCATTACTCCATATTCAATGTATGGCTTTAAGCCTTTCTTTGTNTCATAGTCTCCAGAGGTTGGNCGCAGAAAAAAATCACGGTTGTAAAATGCTCTCAAATAAAACTGAAGCTTTCTCTGATTATCTATAAAAAGAGTNCCTCGCCTCTCCTGTTCAAGAATTTGAAGTGACTCGGCACTACTAAGCTCAAAATAAGCAATCTGAGCCTTAAAATCCCTATTGAAAGTTTCTGCTCCATACAGAACCCATCGCCTGAGTCCTCCCAAAGTCAGTTTACTTGTTAATAGATCAATGTTATTAAGCATTGGCCTCATTCCTCGAGGGGCAAGTGCAATCATCCTTTCTAATAATCGAAGGTATCCCTTCAACAGATCAAAATCACTCATTCGTCTTGCAACGTTTGGGAGGCTTGAAATCATTAANACAATTACGGCAGCTGAAGTTTGNGAGGACAATTTCATTATCGAAAAGACAATTTCACCAATGATAGACTCACCAACTTCTCTAACAACCATGGGGGTTTCTTCTAGGAATGAAATAACCATGTCCTCACCCTTTCCCATTGCGTGAAGCGCGCCAGCACCATCTAGGTACACTTTAAGACCATTAGGCGTCATCACTTTCGAGGCCTCTACAAAACTTCCAGTTAAAGCATCATGAAGGACGCTAGAGGGGTTTTGAAACTTATCCTCAAAATCCGATAGTTGAACCGAACTCATATCAGTTTTTTATTCAAAAAAAGTATCAATAGCGGCGTTCAAGGTGTCCACGATGTCCAAGTCATCGGTTATGGGATTAACCATAGCAATTTTGCAGGCTGATTTTTGATTCACCTTGTCTGCAATTAGTTGTCCTGCATATACGCACAATCGAGTTGAGATCCCTTCATCTAAACCATGGCCAACTAAGTTTCTTGCTCTTTGGGCCACTTGAACTAACTTGATAGCAGTTTCTTTATTGACACCAGACTCTTTTGCAATAATATGAGCCTCAGTTTTTTCATCAGGATAATGGAAATTAAAGCCGCAGAATCTTTGCTTTGTTGACTGTTTAAGGTCTTTCATTAAGTTTTGATAGCCTGGATTATATGAAATCACTAACTGAAAATCTGGATGTGCCTCAATCAACTCTCCCTTCTTATCAAGCGGCAAGGTTCTTCTATAGTCAGTAAGTGGATGAATTACAACAGTTGTATCTTGTCTTGCCTCTACCACTTCATCTAAATAACATATACCACCATAGCGAGCCGCCATTGCTAATGGACCATCTTGCCAAATAGTACCCTCTTTATCAAGCAAAAACCGCCCCACGAGATCACTCGCAGACATATCTTCATTGCAAGCAACAGTGATTAATGGTTTATCTAATTTATAAGCCATATATTCTACAAAGCGAGACTTGCCACAACCAGTTGGCCCTTTTAGCATCACTGGCATACGGTTCATGTAGGCAGCTGTATACATTTCAATTTCATCTTCTTGGGGCTGATAGAAGGGCTCTTCAGCAATTTTATATTGGTCTAATTCATTCATAATTTAATCCTTTCGAAAAAAAAACCCCTGCTGTTAGACAGGGGTTTATCCAATCAAGCTATCATGATTTTACTTGATTATTTAAAACCTTTGCCTCTGTAAATAACCATAGATGCACCTTGTGACTGAGCATAGTTATCATAACCAATTAAACGCACATGATTGTCAGGGTTAGCCTCATGACATGCTTTGCATTCATCAAGAATAGTATCAATATCTGTTTCTCCGAAAAGAGGTAATTTCCACATATACCAATAGTTTCCAGTTGCATTTTCTACCTCAGTATGCTCTACTCCTGGATTGTATCCCTGATCAACAATATATTGAACTTGCTCTCGGATTTGCTTGTCTGTCATTGCTGGTAAGTATGAAAATGTCTCAAATTTTCTACTCGAATTATCACTTAAGCGTGAAGGATAGTCTTGAACTTTACTCATAATAGTTTCCTTATATTTAATTTATTCTATACAGTCAATTTTATTTATGCTGTATATCTAATTTATCAACAGTATCAAACTCAAATTTAATTTCTTTCCATGTTTCCATCGCCACTTTAAGCTCTGGTGAATGTTTTGCAGCATTGGTGAGAATATCTTTAGATTCCTTCTCTAGCTCTCTTCCTGCATTTCGAGCTTCAACACATGCTTCAACAGCAACTCGGTTTGCAGCAGCGCCAGCAGCATTACCCCAGGGATGTCCTAGCGTACCACCTCCAAACTGAAGTACTGAATCATCACCAAAGATATTAACTAAAGCAGGCATATGCCATACGTGGATGCCACCAGATGCTACAGGTAACATCCCAGGCATTGAACCAAAATCTTGATCAAAGAAAATACCTCTTGAACGGTCCTCTTTAATAAAACTATCACGCATACAATCGATCCAACCTAATGTAGAATCGCGATCACCTTCAAGCTTACCTACAACAGTTCCTGAGTGCATATGATCACCGCCAGAAAGCCTTAGGCATTTTGCAAGAACCCTAAAGTGAATACCATGGTTAGGGTTCCTATCAACAACAGCATGCATAGCTCTGTGAATGTGAAGCAATAGTCCATTATCACGACACCAGTTTGCGAGGCCAGTATTTGCTGTAAAGCCAGCCGTAAAAAAGTCATGCATAATTATTGGTGTACCTAACTCTTTTGCATACTCAGCTCGCTTATACATCTCTTCAGGAGTTGGTGCTGTCACGTTTAAATAGTGCCCTTTACGTTCACCTGTTTCTTTTTCAGCTCTCTCAATGGCATCTTGAACGAATCCAAAACGATCTCTCCAACGCATAAATGGTTGTGAATTTACGTTTTCATCATCTTTTGTAAAATCTAGACCGCCTCTAAGTCCTTCATAGCATGCACGACCATAATTCTTTGCCGAAAGACCTAATTTAGGCTTAATGGTGCAACCCAACATGGGGCGTCCATACTTATTCATTTTGTCTCTCTCAACTTGAATTCCGTTAGGTGGACCTCCACAAGTCATAACATAGGCAATTGGGAATCGAATATCTTCAAGTCTGAGGGCTCGCAGCGCTTTAAAACCAAACACATTTCCAACAAGGGATGTTAAGACATTAACAATAGACCCTTCCTCAAATAAATCAATTGGATAGGCAATAAATGCATAAATAGCATCATCCGAACCTGGAACGTCTTCAATTCTGTAGGCTCTACCCTTATAGTGATCAAGGTCTGTCAACAAATCTGTCCATACTGTTGTCCAAGTTCCAGTTGAAGATTCCGCAGCAACAGCTGCAGCAACTTCTTCTCTTGGCACACCCGGCTGAGGCGTTATTTTAAAACACGCAAGAATATCAGTATCTTTTGGCTCGTATTCGGGCATCCAATAGGTATCTCTATATTCTTTTACTCCAGCATCGTATCCTTTTTTTGCCATTCTATGTTCCCCTCTATGGTNTTTGTATTAAAAATGAAAGTCATTATAAATGTCAATATAAATAATGTAAAATAATATTTATTTATATAATCATTAGTTTTACTTATGATTAATTATACTCTTAAACAACTCTATAGCTTTGAATCTGTAATCAGACTTGGAGGCTTTACAAGTGCCAGTAAAGAGCTACATATCACTCAGCCTGCTGTTTACATGCAGGTTCAACAATTACAAGAAAATATTGGTACTAAATTGTTCGATATCAATGGAAAAAAAATTAGCCCAACCTTTGTAGGCAAAAAAATTTATAAAACTGCTCTTGACACCATTAGCTCTCTTGAAAGCTCTAAACTTGAAATTGATGAAATTTTAAAACCTGACTCTGGACACCTTCAAATAGCAGTTGCGACGACAGCAAATTCGTTTATTAGCGCCTTACTTGCAAAATTTAAAAAAGCTTTTCCAAAGATGACCTTTTATATTGATGTAACCAATAGACAATCACTCCTTGATAATCTTAAAAATAATAATGCTGATCTTGTGATTATGGGTGAGCCACCAAAAAATAGTCCCTTAACTTCTCAAGCTTTTATGCAAAACCCCTTGATTGCTATTGCCCATCCTGAGAATGAATTACTCAGTAAAAAAGATATATCAATTAAAGATTTGTCTCAGGAAACTCTTCTTACTAGAGAAATTGGATCAGGCACAAGAATTACAATTGAAAGATTTACAGGTCTAAATTTTAATTCTGATATTCAGATTAATTCTAATGAAGCAATTGTTGAAGCTGTTCAAGCTGGCTTAGGAATTGGGTTTGTGTCGATGCATTCTGTCAATCTGCAACTTAAAAATAAAATCATTAGACAGCTTGATGTAGAGCCATTCCCTATCATAAGACAATGGCACATTGTTCATAATGCCAAAGCTGAATTATCTCCAATTGCTAGAAGGTTTAAACAGTATATTATTGATAACACAAAGAATGAAAAATATCTTTAAGAATTAACTACGGTACTCTGCATTAATTTTTACATAGTCGTATGAAAGATCCGTTGTCCAAACACTTTCACTTGAATCTGAAGTTCCTAAATTAACTCTTATAACTATTTCGGATTTTTGCATTTCAGCGCTTCCTAGCTCTTCAGTATATGCAGTNCTTTTCTCACCTGAATCAATAACCTGAAGATCATTTATAAAAATATTAATATTTTCAATTGATAGCCCATTAACTTTAGCCCGACCAACTGCAGCTAGTATTCTTCCCCAATTAGCATCACTAGCAAAAAGTGCTGTTTTAACTAATGGAGAATGTGCGACAGTGTAAGCAACCTCTAGACAATCTTCAGATGATTCAAGTCCCTCGATTTTAATTTCGACAAACTTTGTAGCCCCCTCTCCATCTTTAACGATCATATGTGCTAATTGTTTTGAGACTAGGTTGAGTGCTTTTTGAAACTCATCCTTACATTGACTTAACTGAACACCTGATTGATTTGTAGCGCTTAATGTGCAGGCATCATTTGTCGAAGTATCTCCATCCACTGTGATTCGATTAAAAGATTGATTTACTGCATTAGTCAAACAATCTTGAAGTTCTTCTGAGGATGCACTAATATCACTTACTATAAAACTAAGCATTGTTGCCATGTCTGGCCTAATCATCCCAGAACCTTTTGCAATACCTGNAAGATTGACAGTTTTTCCACCNACATCAATAGAAGTAGAATATGATTTTTCAACTAGATCAGTAGTTAAAATTCCGCTTGCAACTTTACTCATACCTTCTTTGGTAAGCGAACTTACGAGTAAATTGATATTAGATTTAAAAGCCTTTAGAGGAAGCAATTCACCAATGACACCTGTTGAAAATGGTAATACTTGTTCAGGCAAAATATTAAGTTCTTGAGCAAGATATTCACAAGTCTTGTAACTATCCTCTAAGCCCTTCTCTCCAGTTCCTGCATTTGCATTACCACTATTAATTAGAAGTGCTTCAATATTTGAATTTAAATGGTTTTTTGCAACTATAACTGGTGCAGCACAAAAAATATTTTGAGTAAAGACAGCCGCAGTATTGGAGCCCTTTATGAAGGAAACCAGTGACAAATCTAATTGGCCGTTCTTTTTTATTCCCGAAGCAATAGAAGAACATTTAACACCTTTCACTTCAAGTAAGTTGATACTCATAGCAGTCATGCAGAGGAATATATAAAGGAATTATTTTACCTAATTCAACAAATAACTAACTTCTTTTAAAAAATTCAGAAATTAAAGCCTTAATATTTGTCACTATCAAGCTTAATGAATAGAAGCATAATAATTGCACCTATAAATACCATCATCAGTGCTGGAATAGCAGCTCTATCATAAAGTCCTTCCGAGCTCAACTCAAAAACTCTTATTGCTAAGGTATCCCAGCCAAAGGGTCTAAGCAAATAGGTTGCTGGGAGCTCCTTCATAACATCAACAGCAACTAATAAACCTCCAGCTAAAATTCCTGGGGTCATCATTGGGAGATAGACCTCCCTAATCAAACGAATTCTCGAGGACCCAAGAAGTCTAGCACTCTGCTCATATACTGGTTTAATCTGTTCACTTGAAGCACTAGTAGAGTTATAAGCAATTGCCATAAATCTTGAAATGTAAGCAAAAAGGAGTAAGGCGACAGAGCCAAAAAGTATATGATTAATAGATTGACCGCCTAGATAGATACTCACTAATGAAATATTTTGAACACCGTATAGAAGACCTACAGCCATTACTGACCCGGGCAAGGCATAACCTAATGTTGAGAATCTAATTAGCATCTGTAGAGTCTTGCTTTCAGCTTTACGACGACTTGGCAAGGCTAGAAGAGTTGCAACTGCTACTGTTAGGATAGTGGCAGTTACAGTCAGAATGCCTGTAGCAGAAAAATATCCTGAATACATCACACTCAATTCTTCACCATATTTTTCAAAACTCCAAATGATGAGTTGAAGCATTGGCATTGCAAATGAAAGCATGAATACACCAAACACAAGTACAAATAATAACCAGCCAATCAGTCCATTTGCCTCATATGGCCTGACATGAGATACATCTGATGAATAGTATTTAGCTTTTCCTCGAGCTTTTTTCTCAAAATAGATCAGAAAAAAAGCAATTAAAACAAGTATTGATGCGAGTTGTGCAGCTACTTCAATCGATCTAAAATCACCCCATGCTGAATAAATTGCTGTAGTGAATGTTGAGTAATTAAATAAAGACACCACTCCAAAATCTGCTAATGTCTCCATCAAAGTAACTAGCAGTCCAGCCGCTATTGCAGGTCGTGCAAGTGGGACTGAGATTCTCCAAAAAACTTCAAATGGCTTTGCTCCTAGCATTTTTCCAGCTTCAATCATTTGAATCTTTTGTCTCTTAAATGATGCCCTTGCCATCATATAAACGTAGGGGTAGAACACTAAGGTAAAGGTCAATATAATGGCCCAGCTACCAGCTCTAATATCAAAACCCGGCATCCCCGTATATTCCCTTAACCAAACCTGGGCATAACCAGAGTAATCAAAAACGCCCAAGTAGACAAATGCCAAGACATAAGCTGGAATTGCAAATGGAAGAAAAAGAGCCCACTCTAACCAAGACCTTCCTGGAAACTCAACCATTACTACTAAATATGCCAGGACTGTTCCTAATATACTTACACCAATACCAACGCCAACTAAAAGCAATAAAGTTGAGCTAATAAGTTCAGGCAATAAGTTTTCAGCAAAGTGGCCCCAAAGCTCAGTTCCTGGAAAAAACCAGGCAGAACATACAACGATTATTGGGAATGAAACAGAGAGTGCAAGCATGCCCATTAAAAAATTTGAATTATTTTGCTTGCTTTTCATTGGGCTGCTATTTTTATACCTACATTTTATTTATAACCTTCTCTCTGCATTAGCGAAACGGATTCGGCTTGTTTTTCTCCTGCAACAGAAAGATTCATTTTATCCTGATTAAAATCTCCCCATACAGCAATCAAATTATCCGCTTTTAATTTTTGACTGGCAGGATACTCCTTGTTAAGTCCTACATAAATCTTTTGGGCTTCAATTGAGGACAAAAACTCTAAAAGCTCGAGTGCTTCTGATGGACTACTAGAGTGTTTTACAATGCCTGCACCAGAAATATTAACATGAGTCCCTGATGAGTCCTGGTTAGCCCAGAACAATTTAAGGGGTACATTTGGATCCTCAGCCTGAAGTCTTCCAAAATAGTAACTATTTACAATTCCAACATCACACTGTCCAGCTAAGATTGAGGTCATGATATGAACATCTTCAGCATGAGGTGTTGCAGCTAAGTTCTTTACCCACCCTTTTACTACCTCTGTCGTCTTTTCTATGCCATCATGATAGATTAAAGATGAAACTAATGATTTAGTATAAACCTTCTTACTCGTTCTCAAACAGAGCCTACCTTCCCATTTAGCATTTGCCAAATCTTGATAAGTACTAAGTTCATTTGGATCAACTCTTTCGGTACTATAAATTATAGTCCTTGCTCTAACAGACAATCCCGTCCAGAGGCCGTCTGGATCTCTAAGGTGAGAAGGAATATTACTTTCAATGAGTTCACTATCAGCAGCTTGAAATAAATTTTGGGTTGAAGCATACCAAAGATTTCCAGCATCTACGGTCATAAATATATCTGCCTTAGTTCTTTTGCCTTCTAGTTTAATACGTTCAATTAAAGCGCCGCCTTTACCAGTAAGGTAAGCTACCTTAATGCCTGTTTTAGCCGTAAAAGCATCAAATAAAGGTTTAATTAAATGCTCTTTTCTGGTGCTATATACAGTTAGGTTTTCATCACTGGCCGCGATGACTGCAGATGAGATAGATACAGAAAATGTTGAAATCAACAATAATGATAGAATTGAAATTTTTCTAGTCAATTTATTACTCCAAAAAAGTTTGAATAAATTATAGTTGCTTTGCTGTAAAAAAAACTAAGACCCAAAAATTAAATTTTTAAGAGTATGAGATTTATCAGATTGCTCTTTTAGTCCAAATTCTATTTGCTGATTTTTTTCAGAAACAATNCAACTTTTCCCAATATTATCCCATATTGAAAATATAGCACCAAAATTACAATCATAATGTTTAGGATTAGTCGAATGATGAAGTTGATGCTGGGCTGGAGAAATAAATACCTTTTCTAGCCAATTCCAATAACCTAGATTGATATGAGAATGCCTAAGATTGGAGCCAAATGCATGGAATAGGACAACAAATACACTTGAGCCAAAAATCTCAATTAATGACACATTGTTTGAAAAGAAGAAGAAACAAACACCAAGACATAAAGAATGAACAAGAACTGCACGCAAACTAAAAAGAATGGCTTCTATTGGATGCGTTCTAAGAACGGTTAATGGCGTTAAATTAGTTGCAGAATGATGCGCTTTATGAAACCTCCATAATAATGGAACTCGATGCATTAGTCGGTGCAATAGGTATCTTGAAAAATCATCCACAATTAATAGAACTGTCGTAAATATTAGCATTACCATCCATACTGGAAAAGACTCTGAAGGTCTACTAAAGAATAAATGCATATTTTCAAATATAAATATAGTAAGGGCCAACTGCCCAATAAGAATTGGTGCCAAAAGTTTTACAAAAAATTGATTTATCAGCATCAACTTATAGTCTGCAATAGCTGATCTAGAAAACCAAATTTTGGAATCAAAAAAACCACTGACAATGTTAATCAGTGGTTTTTTTTGAACCATCCTAAGCCAAATAATTGCTATGAATGCAGCGCTTATTAAGTAGCCTATAAATAAGCGCTTCTCTGGATTTAGGAAATTTGCAAAAAAATCAGTCATTCTCCGCGCTTGATTTAGCTCCAAGAGATTTAACTAATTCAGACAAACCTGCTGTTTGATCATTTGATCTAGCAACTACACCAAACTCATCAACCATGAGGTTTTGAACTTTCAACATATGGACCATGTAACCACCCCAAGTCTCTGAGTCACTCTGAACATACTCTCCATTTGAGTCGACACCAGTAACCTGTGTATTGCCTAGCAGAAGGGGACTATAGCCAATTAGACGATTTAGCTTAACAGATGTTGCACCCATATCTTTGCCAGCAACTTGAAGCGCTAGAGCAAAACCTTTAAGCTCACCCCAGTGCTTAGAATAGTTGCGCCATTCCTTAGCTACATCACCGCCTGATTCAAGAATCGCTTCAATTTTCATCATGTCTTTATATGTTGAGCCA
>JGI26114J46594_1000115_pt1 | contig 21608 bp, 22 predicted proteins | sample AOAMet1_18_M0_10_2_FD_46594 | JGI IMG/M metagenome (IMG submission 46594) | reverse complement strand
AAAAGTATAATAGCGCCCGCAAATTTAAAATTAGATATAATAAATGCAAAAAAAGCAAGACCTGCTGGCAGGCTACTACCTATAAGATCAAAAAACACTCCAATTAAAAAAATAGTAACACCATAGTCTTTAAAATGTTTTAATTTATCTAAGGGTATAGTGCTGTCTTTTAAAGAACGAATACCCAATAATACGGCCAGCGCAAAGGCTCCAAAAGCCGGCACCACATAGCTCATATACCGCTGTTGGTCTACATACATGAAATATTTATAATGAAGACTTGGCGCGTTATACTCTATGAGGGGGCCAATAATCCACTGGGCAGCGGCAATAAAAAGCATGAGCTCTAGTATAGGCAAGCCTTTACCCAATTGGGAGATGAAGCGTAATGCTATTAAGCCTGTAAGTATAACCCCTATAGTGGTCCAGAAATCCATGTATTATTTTATGTTTTTAATATGTTTTAGGGGTAACAAAATAGAATGAGATACGCTATAATTTTTGATCTAAGGTATGCTTTAGCTTTTTAAAACATGTTTCAAAGTTATATTTTTTAATAAAGTCTTGTTGGGCAGCTTTTGATGCATTAGGCCAATTAATATTTATATTTTTTATTGTTTTTATTAATGAGTCATGGGTTAAATCTGTGAAAAAAGACCAATTATTATCTCCAAGATAAAATCTGTAATGCTCGTTATCAAATAGTAAAACAGGCAAACCTACAGCAGCATATTCATAAATTTTATTTGAGGCAGACCCCCCTGTTGCATAGGTAATATTGTATGGCTTATGTATTGCAATACCAACATCAAAGCCAGACAGAAATGCTGGTAATTGTGTAAAAGGCTTCATACCATGGTACTCAAAGTGGTCTAACACACCGTTTTGTTTGGCTAAAGCATTTAACTGCTGTAGGTATGGCGCCCTAATTTTTCCAACAAGATGAAGCTCTAATGATTTATTATTAATAGGTTGATTTAATATTTTTATAATGCTTTCTAGGCCGTGACCTTTGCCAATTGAGCCTTGATACACTAGCTTTAATCTGGAAGTAGTTTTTATTTCTTTTTTAATGTGTTTAGAATAAACCTTTTTAAGTGGGTAATTAGGAATTATGATAGGGTTAATTTCTTTGGGAATATTTTTAAAATACACTAACCGCTCTTTTGATGGCAAAGAGAACATGCCAATATTTTGTATTGCGCTATCTTGCTTGCGTGATGCTATAGACATGATAGAGAAATAGTTTGCCTTGCTTAGATCTGTAACGTCATGATTATGATACCATAGAAGTGAATCTTGCTTTTTAAGGGTTGCTTTTAAAAGGTGCGCTACATACAATGGTATTGCATCATAGGCTAATACTATTTTTGATTTATTTTTTTTAATGAGCCTATGACTCATCATTACAAATTTTAAAAAATGAATTATTTTTAGACCAAATGAAACTTTTTCTATACCAAAGCCAACATACTTTTTTTTATTAATATAATTAATTCTTACATTTTTTGGATACTCCCAATTAGAGGCTAGCATGTTGCGAGTAACAACATCTATTGTATCTGCTATTTGAGATAGCTCTTCAATGGCAGAGAGCGTTGGTGGATACAACTCTGGATGTGCATATATTAAAATTGTAATATGCTTAATAGGTTTCTTAGACATCAAATACTTTATTTAAAATACCCTGCATTCTGTTTTCAAAGGTGTAATTGTCTTTAAAACACCTGTCATAACCAGCCTTTGCAATGGCTAATCTCTCTGTATCGTGTTGCAGGTAATATTGTACTTTTTGTAAAAGTTCCTCTTTAGAGGAGAAAAATTCGGCTTCTTTACCCTCCTCAAATAACTGCATGTGCTCATCGGTGCGCTCTGCAAGCATAAAGCCTTTTACGGCTGGAATTTCGATACTGCGGGATGTTTGTAAGTCTCGGTTTATTTTTCTTAAGAAATTAAGGGAAATTTTGGAGCACCCTAAGGCTGCTGAAAATTCCTCTTCAAATAAAAACCGGTTATGGACTATTAAATTTGGGTGTATTTCATTTTTAACCTGTTTAACCCAGCCATATATATGCACCTTGATGCCATTTTGAGCTAAATAAATAAGTTGAGCGAGACGATCCTCTTCCATAGCGCCCACAAATACAACATCATGCACACAGGTATATGTATCACAACTTTTAACTGGATAGTGCACTTTGGGCTCAAAGGCTTTGTTTTGAAAAAACGTCTTTGCTCCTAAAGATGGTAACTCATCTTGATTGCAATTGTAAGATTTTTGGGTTACCACCAAATCATAGTGTTTTAATCCCAAAGTGTACCATAAAGAGCGGTTATGCCATCCGTACATATCATCGTTAGACCAAGAAATAGATTTAATGCCTTTTGCCTTTATAAATTTTAAAGTACTTGGCTTTATAGTTACTCCTTTTACAATAAACACTATGTCTGGTTTAAAACTGATGCAAGCTTGCTTTATACTTTTATTGATGTTGTTTGCATCTCTTGGCAACTTTATTTTGCGTAAAACTTTATCTACAATAGATCTTTTATGATTTTTTGGATAAGCAAATAGCACCTTAACCTCTTGAGAAAGTGCTTTCCAGGCAAATAAGGTTTTTAACCTTGCCTTGGGCATTGGCGAGCTGTTGTATACAAAAAGAACCTTAAGATCTTTCATGTTAATTTAGATTATAAATCAAACTGTTGTTTTAATTTCAATTTGTGTTTCCATTTTAATATTGGTTTCCAGATCGTCTTGTGTAAACAATTCTGAATTTGCATTACCCACTTCCATGGCAAAACAAAGTTTAAAATAGTGAATATTCTCCCGCCATTTGGACTTAGGATACTACCGCCTAGCTCATGAATAATTTTTTCCATTTTCAATGTGATATTTAAATGATTTGGATAAAAATGATATACCCATTTCTGAAATTGATTTGCAAATGCTAAACGCATACGTGGTGAATTTTCAGCTAACAGTATATTCTCTTGAGCTTTTTTAACTCCTGTATAAATAGATAAGGCTATTTTTTCATTCATTGACGAAGTCATAGCATTTTCAAGACCTTTTCTGTAATAGTGAAGGGCATCTTTAGCAAAACCAATACCATCTGAATTTAAAATTAGTCTCGTAGAAAACTCAAAGTCATTCATTAAATGTAACCGCTCATCCCAACCACCAGCTTTTTTAAGTATTGAACGTGGTATTAACCACATCCAACCCGCCAACATAGCACCAGCATTTTCGAGTACATCTACATACCAATTTAATGCACTGTCATAATCTTTATAAACTACAGAATTATATAGTTTTACATGACTTACATCATTCACAAAGTAATGCCACTGTCCAAAAACTAAGCGGTTTGGATTCTCTCTCCACTTTAAAACCATTTTCTCAATACAATCATGAGCTAGTATATCATCGGCATCTAAAAACTTAATTAACTCACCGGAAGATTTACTTAATCCAAAATTAGAGGTTGCGCATTGCCCTGCATTTTTTCTATTATAAAAGTTTAGATTTGAAATATTGAGTCTTTCTACCACTTCTCTGCTAGCATCTTTAGATCCATCATTTACAACAATAATCTCGATGTTTTTCCAAGTTTGATTAGTAACGGAAAACAATGTATCTAGTATGAATTTTTCAGCATTATAGAGGGCTATAATGACACTTACTTTCTCAGGCTGGTCCAATATATTTCATTTTTTAAATGTGTTTAATATATGCTATCATCCAAACGCTTTTAATAATTTAATAACTGAAAAACCAGTTGCTTTCATAATTTGATAGGCTTTTTTTGGTTTTTTATTAATTAACACCAAGCGAAAAATATTTTTAGCAAAACGTTTGTGAATATTTTTTTTTGCTAATTTTATTTCTTTAGGACTTAATGGTATTTTAGGATTATTTAATGTTTTAATACAATGCAAATAAGAGTTTTCTAGATAAAAAAAACTCTCCTGTCCTTTGGTGATTTCTTGGTCATCATGCTGGCGCCAAAAAATAAGTTCATCTTGCATTTTAACCACAGGGTGGGCCAGGGCAAGGTTATACCACATTTCTGTATCACCAATATAACGTGTGCCGGTAAAACCTCCTAATGTCTCAAAAACATCACGCCTAATAATGGTGCCTGTTGGGCCAAGTCCTAAAACGCCACGTTGTAAAAACTCACGTGTAAAGGTTTCTTTGGGCTGCATTACAAAAGGATAGGGTTTTATATCCTCAGCTACTTTTTGAGAAACACCTAGGGCGGCATCAGGAAACTGCTCCATGGTCTGGACCATAATTTCTAGGCCGTGAGGATAGATAAAATCATCGGCATCAAGGTACTTTATATACTTGCCCTTCGCATAAGATGCCGCTTTATTACGGTTAGGGTAATCACCTAGGTTTTTATCATTAACATACACCTTTATACGAGCATCTTTTTGCTCATAGCGCTGGGCTATAGCAACAGAACCATCACTAGAAACATCATCAACAATAATAAGTTCCCAGTCTTGGTAAGAGCAGCCCAACACGCTATCTATACAAGCTGCAATGTATTTTTCGCGGTTGTAAACGGTGGTTAGGATTGAAACTATTGGTGATGCGGCCATTAGTATTTTATTTACTATTAGTTGATATTCTATTTTTAATGATTTGAAGAATCTTGATTTAAGAGAAAATTTTTTTTAAATCAACAAAACTTATAAGGTTAAGGTGTTCTTTTCTGTTATTTGCTAATTCAGAAAATTCAAAAAATAAATTCTTTGATACTATGGAATTCCCTATTAATTGGTTCTTGGATAAAATTCCAACGCCAGAATCAGAATCGATACAACACGAATGTATGTCAGCATTAAATCGCCATTTCATAAATGCCTTCCAAGTGGTCCCATTCCAATAACCTCCAGCAGGTGAAAAATGGTAATTAAAAGTTTCTCTTGCATGCCATTCTGTTGGTGGATTACAATCGTGTAAAACTATAAACCCGTCATCTTTTATAAAATCTAAGGCATTTATAATATCTTTATCAACTTGATCGGCAAGATGTAGGCCGTCAATAAATATAACATCAAACTTTACATCTTTATCTAAAATTAATCCTTGGCGTAATTCTTCAAAAAAAAGATCGCTGGTCATTTGAAAGTCGACTGGATTACTTTTAAATTCTAAACCAGGATCTACACTATATTTATTTTTTGCTTTAATTTTATTAAAATTATCTTCTGGATTCCTAACACCTATCTCTAAATAAAATGTCTCTCTTTAAAACAGAGATTATATAATTTATTATAGCTGTTCTATTGGGTGTTTTAAGATATTCTAACTCACTTTTTTTAATACCCTCTCTATAGATTCTGTCGTTTAATAGTTGTTTTCCTATACTATAATAATGTATTGATCTAACATACTTAAATAATTTTTTCATTTTGTATTATATTTAGCTACACGCCATAGTTTTTTAAGATTCACATTATTGCTAATTGCAGAATTTTGATAATCATCAAATGCAGCATCATAGGAATAATGTCTATCCAAGAGTTTTTCAATACCAAGAAGAATATCATCAAATTTACTATCTATACTTGACATACATTTTATAGGCTGCTTAAATTTTAAACGCGCCCTACAACTCAACTTCATATCACCGCCATTACAAGGATACTTATTACAACGTGGCAACACGCTATAAAAAGGAACTTGTGCGGGCATTTGTTCTGCCCACTCTCCTCCAGATAATGCCAGCCAAGGTGTGCCCAAACAAGGTGCTAAAAATGCAAAACCGGTATGTGGCGCTATAAAAACGTTTGAGTTTTGAATTATTGACAATTGATTTTCTAATCCTATATCATAACAATTAATTGCCCCAGGAATACTTGTAATGAAAGTGTCTGTTTTATTTTTAAGTTGGGAGTTGCTATTATGTATATCTCCATGAGCCTCTAAAACTCCAGTAATTAAAAAAAGCGCCTCTGGATATTTCTTCTTGATATGTAATAAAATAATCTTCCATGTTTTGAGTGAAGGCCACTTTGTTTGTTTAGAAGCGCCTTTTAGCATTACAGAAAATATGGGAGCACCTGACGCATCTGGTAAATTATAGGTTATTTTATCTTTAGGTATTTTTATTTTAAAGCCGCTATATGGGTTTTCTTGTAAGGCCGTTTCATCTAATGATGGCGTGTCATTATACCCTCCCCAAATTTTTGGTTTAAAATAATCTTGCAAAAAATGATTTGCCTTTAAAAGAGGTTCAGGGAAATCTTGATGAGAGTATTTAAAACGTTTTGGGAAAATCACATAATCAAACTCATATTGCTCAATATCTTTAAAAGAAGTTAAATTGAAGCCATCTAGTTGTACCTGCACAGGATGCACTTTAGATATAAAATCACAATATGCTCCTATTACATATGGTGTTTTACAATTTATTAAAAGATGTATTTCAAGTTTTGGGTTTGCACTGTAATAATTTGCAGCTACCTGCAAAGCTTCAACCAAATGCCCAACGGCAGGATGATATACCCAGACAATTAAAAGTTTTTGAGATGCCATATTTTACACGAAATTTCTTTTTAGTTTTAAAAGTGGTTTTTCAAAATAACGATAAGAAAGATCTGACAAAATAATCGTAACACTAAAATAAAGAGGTAGTTTAATTAACCAAGAATGGTATTGTAAAACACTAAGTTTCCCAAACGCTTCAAAATTTATACTATGCCAAATAGGATTAAAAACATAAGGAGTCATGTAATAAATAACTATAATATGGTACACATATAGGCCATAAGAAATTTTACCAATATATAAAGTGAATTTATGGGTTAGCAACCAGTTAAAACCTTGAAAATGAAAGGAATTTTGAGCCGCTTTCATAACCATAAAAACAGATGCTAATCCCAGTAAAAAAGGCTTTAACAACACCAATGCTACTAGCCATAGGGCAAACATAGTATATTCTATAAACTTATTATGTAAGATATATTTCAAGATTTGTGACTGCAACATAAAAAACATAGCACCTATAGACCCTAAGCCCAAAGACCCCATACGCGCGGGCAGACCCACATAATTATATATGCTGATTGACGGAATAATGTTAAAAGCTATTTGGGTGTAAGCAAACGTAATGATTGCAAGTGCAACAAATACTAATGTTTTTATATGATGGCGCAATGCCAATACTATAATAGGCCAAAATAAATAATACTGCTCTTCTACATTCAGAGACCAAAAATGACCTAAAGGATTTGCCTGAGTAATTAATGGATATCTATAATTGAATGTATAGGTGAGCAAGTATCCTATGTTCTCTAATACCAAAGGATGCCCAATAATCACAAAAATCAATATTGCAAAATAGTACAACGGAAAAATACGTAGCGATCGTCTTGCTAAAAAATTAATATACATTGTTTTAAAGGAGCCTTTTGTTTTTAATAATATTGAGGTAATCAAAAAACCACTAATAACAAAAAACAAGTCTACACCAAAATAACCCCAATCTATATAGGTGCTAAAAATGCTTGCTATGTGATGTATCATAACAGCAATTATCGCTATACATCTGAGCCCATCTATTTTTTGATAGTATTGCATTATTTTTGAGGCGTCAAAAATCTTTTATATTGAAAAATGAAACGCAACCAACGCCCAAACAATTTTGGGCTTCTATTATATTTAAAAAAAGCTTTGGTAAATACTAAAAAACCCTTTGTGTCTTTAGTTTTAATAAGCTTTGGAATATAATTTAAAAGATAAATAGATACCGCTCTGTGCCTTAGCATCTTAATCTTTGCTTTTATATTTTGTGGCAAGTACGCATCAATAATAGATAGGACTCGCTCAATAGTTTTAACACGCTTACCTTCTTTGGCAGACTTGCTTGAAGAATTTTCTGGAAAAACTCTGTAATTAGCCAAACTGTCTGGACTATAAACAAATTCATAATTAAGTGCTGCCCTTACATAAAACTCCCAGTCTTCAATATACTCTAGCCGGGTATCATAGCCTCCTAAAGTTTCATAAACTTCTCTTTTAAAGACAATACTTGGTGGCTGTATTAGTTGCCAAACAGCAATACGTTCTAAAAAATTATTAATTATTCCAGATTTAGAAATGAGTAATTCTGTCTCACCTATTTTATGATTATCGGCATTAATATAGTTAGAGCAGCAAAATGCTGCTGAGGCTTTTGGATGCTCTTTAAATAAATTTGCTATTGTCTTATAAAATCCTGGTTCTACAGTATCATCACCATGTAATAAATGAATATAATGCCCTTTGGACAGGTTAATACCAAAAGCATAATTAGAACTTTTTCCTATATTTTTTGGTTGCCTATAAAACTGAACCCTACCGTTTCCAAATTCTTTAACAATTGCCTCTGGGTCATCTTTGGTGGAGTGATCGTCAACCACAATAATTTCCATTATTGCTTCTCCGGGATCTTGTGCTAAAACAGATGCCAGAGTTTCTTTAAGATAGTTTGCACAGTTATAGGTAGGAATGATGACGGACCAAAGGGGCCTTATGATTCCTTTGGGTACCGTAGCAATTTTTATATGAAATGCTTCTGTTCCTGTTTGCATTAGTTATACCCTATTAAAGACATTTTTTTTCTTGTGAGTACTTCTAGTATTTTTCTAAGTAAGCGCACTGGCCACCAAAAATTTACTTTCTTAATGTCGTAACAATAAGCCCCTAATTTCTCTTTGTGCTTGTAGTTAAAATAAAGCGTTTTACAAAACCCGTATAAATTATGAGGGTACAAATAACGAAACGGTGGTTTTAAATTATAGATGTTATCCCCTTCTGTATATACCAATGCGTGCTGCCCTTTATGGATATGAAATACTTTAATACTAAAGGCAGGATTTAAAACCTTGTAACCTGCTTCTTGCAACACAAATAGTAATTTATTATCGCAGCGTGGAACACCTAAAGGAAAATTGGCTTTTAATTCTGGCTTTACTGGCCCTTTAAAAACCCAAACATCTTGGCTATCGTTATGGTTGTAGAGTCTTGGTTTTATGGTATCTGCGGCATCCCATCTAGATAAAGCCAAACAAGTATCTTTTAAATTTATATGCTTTAAAACTTTTATGTTTTTATCAAAATAAATGTCTGTGTTTGCGATGATATGAATATCATCTGTATTTGAGTTGGCATTAATATAATTTATAAAGTCTTGGTAGGTAGGGCGTTTATCTATAAAAATTTCTTCTATTCTATGAGGACCTAAATACGCTATACTTTCTCCTTCATTAAAAACTATAATTTTTGAAATTGCCTTGTTTGAAATATTATTTTTTAAACAAGTAAGCAACTCATTTTTTCTATAATTATTAACTTCATTGTAGTAGGTTGTATATAAAAACATTTGTTAATTTCTTCTGCTTGGTAAACCTTTTGGATACTTTAGTTTAAAGTAAATGCGTTTGATAATACTTTTAAAATATTCATACAACTTGTAGAATGGTTGTATTAGCAAGTTAACTCTACCCAGTAGATTTACATAAAAACTATTTTTCCCAGTAAAATAAATTGGTAACAATATTTTTGCACCTCCCTGAAAATGCAAAGCGTTTAATTCTATTTTATTTAGATCTGTAATATTATTTTTATTTTCAAAGCTATTTAAGTTAAAATATCTTGGATCTTGCTTTAATAATTTTGCATCATTTGAAATTCCGTTTACTGTAGTATTAAAATAGCCTTTATTTAAATAAAATAAATCTAAACAGTTGCCGTCATTATTATACAAACCAAGTATTGTCATGTCGCAAACACCTCCAGCTTTACCAGTTTTAACAAACCTTTCTTCCCACCATTTTTCTATATATTCAACACATTTGTTATTTCTATAATAATCAATCATAAAATCAGTAAAATGTTTTAAACTATTGATATTTTCAAACAAACTATATTGTGGACCGTACCCTTTTGTTACCGTCATTTTTTTATCCTCTAATTCTATTTTTGAGAGGATATCATTATATAATAGAACGTCAGAATCTAAATAAAGTATTTTACCCTTAATATTGTTACTCCCAACAAAATCTCTTAAAATAAACCATCTTTGAAAACAAAAAAGTTCAAAATCAAAGGGATTAGATGATCTATGAAAATAATAATTTTCAAATTGTGTCGCACTTTCTTGATATAAATTTAAATCATGATGATTAACAGTTTTGTTATAAGAATATTGATTAGAGACTAAGTGAATGCTAGCCATTGGCATGACACTCTGAACTTGTCTAATTGCTAATTTTAAATAATAAGGTATTTTACCTTTATGAATAAAAATTACATTAATCATGAAAACAACTCATCTTTTCTGTAGTTATAATTTTCAATGTAAAAGGTTGTATAAAGATGAATATGACTCATTTATGTTATTAAACAGTTTAATTTATACCAAGGTTCTTTAGAATATTTCCTAAATAGTATTTCCAATTTGGTCTTTTATAGAATGACCAAATTTCCTTTATATGACTTTGATAAAAGGTTTGGTCTATAAAAGGTTTGTTTTTAACACTTATAGGCCATTCTAATTTTTTAGGCTGTAAATAACGGATAAAATGTTCTTTTTCATGAGTATGTGTGGCATCAGCATCAAAACCTATATTTTGAATTAAATTCTTCGGCGGATAAATCGTTATTTTTTTTAATTCCAGCTGGTTGTAAATAAACTGATAATCCCACCAAGATACATTTTCTTCCAAAATGGTTTTATCAAAAATATGTTTCCAGTGAGCCACCCAATTTTTATCCAAATCAAAAATCGTATTATTTAGTCTTGTGTGCAAATACCATTTTTTATTTTTCTTCGTTTTCCATGTATTCAATGAAAAGTCGATGTGATTAAAACGATCTGCCCAAGTGGCCCAACCCCACATATTCATGATTTTAGAACCAAATACCTCAACAGTTTTTAAATTATAACCTAAAGAACACCCGCTGATACTTATGATATGATTATTGCTTTGGTAATGATTAAGCATAACTCTCATAAAATCAAAAAAATCTTTATTGGGTATAATATCGTCTTCTAAAATAATCCCTTTTTCTACTTCTGAAAAGAACCATGTCATAGCCTTTATAGGCCCTTTAGAACAACCTAAATTAGAATTACTAAAGTTGGTGTGCAAATTGCATTTCCAATCTATTCCTTTTTCATAATCCCGACGTACAGCATTTACCTTCTCTACATCATTAGGATGTTCAATTCGTGCTCCATCGCAGGCTAAATAAATCGTTGACGGCTTAACCAATCTCAAAGCCTCAAGTTGTGCTTCTATATATTGTGGTCTATTGAAACAAATAATTAAAACTGGAGTTTCAAAATTATCATAAGACGGCTTGTCAATCACTGTTTTTTCCATTTAAATTTCACTGTAAGCTGAATATAAACTTATATATTTTTTGCTTATGGTATCAATTCCCCATTCCTGTAGTGCTATTTCCTTATTTTTCAACCCATGATTATCTTGCGCTAAATTCAGTGAACTATTTAAAGCGATTTTGATTGATTTATCATCAGCAGGATCAAATACAGGATTTCCCGTTTGCTTCAAAATTTCACCTATATCACCGCCATTTCTTCCTAATACTACTAAACCAAAAGTAAAACCTAAAGTTATATTTCCCGAATTAAGCTCATCTATTCTAGGTATTAGTAACACGTCTGCAGCATTGCAATAATTTTGTGCTTCCTCTTCTTTTATGTAGCCTAAATTCGTCCTAAACTTATTATTTTTTAATGCCTTTTTAAGGTCATAATTAAAAACCCATTCTCGCAAACGTATCCATTTAATAGGTCGTCTTTTGGTTTTCCAACCTGGAGCCAACAGCACTTTATTTTTGTGAGGTATGGCCTTAAAAGCAGTTTTTATTATATGCTTTTCACGCTCTTTAACCATACCAAATACAAGCATAACCTTTGCATCACTTTTTATATTTAAGTTAGATCTTGCTTCTTCTTTAGATATATCATTTGGTAATGATGCATAATTTTGATGCGGTATAACCTGATGAATAATATTGTCTAATTCTGGGTAAAATGATTGAAATTGAGATATACTGAAGTTTGCAAAATGAGAAATTCCAGAACAATATGAAAAAACAGTTTGATATACCTTTTTAAATTCGTCATCTGTTCTAACATGTGGCTCCTGTACGTGTCTTGTATGAATTAATTTTGAGTATTTTTTCCAATGCTCAAGACTTAAAATAAGGCTATCCATAAGTTCTTTTGGAATAGGATCTGTATTGTTCATACAACCTTCAAGCTCGTAAGATAGGTACTCCGGCTCATGAATGTGGACAATATCAAATTCTTGATCACAATTCCAAAAGGCTTCATAATCATGCACTACATCAGCATACTTGCCAATACCTTCTTGTAAATCACTCACAAAGCGATTTTTTGGTTGGGGTATGGTTGCAAAAAGTATTTTTAAGCTTTTGTCTGCCATGTTTATTACAAATTTCCTAATTGCTTTTCTCTTTGTATTACCGCGTCATACACCCGCTTCATCCCTTCTTTAATTGATATTTTTGGCTCCCAACCAAGATTTTCTTTAACCCAAGACATATCACAATAGCGGCTGTGTACCCCAACTGGCTTGTCTAAGAGGGGCTTTATATCAGGATTATAGTCTGCAAACTCGCAGAATAGCGAAATAAGCTCTCTAAAAGAAGTAAGTACACCTTGGCCTATATTAATGGCGGTGCCATCATGTATTTTGTCCATGGCTAGCTCTATGCAATCTAGCACATCATCTATGTGAACAAAATCTCGCCCTTGGTGGCCAGAGCCCCAGACCTCAAAAGGAGCTTCTTTAAAAACAGCGCGCCTAGCAATGGCTGGAGTTGGGTAGGAGTAGTCTTGATCTTCTCCATAGCCAGAAAATGGCCTAATACAAGTAATGCTAACCCCGTAATGTTTGGCTGTAATTTTGGCCAGAAACTCACCGGTGAGTTTAGTCCAGCCATAGGTCATGTCTGGCTGGCCCATGTTGTTAAAATCTATGTCCGATTCTTTAAGTTGTATAGTATTATCCTGTGTTTGTAAACTCACAGGATAGGCTGCACTAGAGCTTGGATACAACACCCTTTGGGGTTTATGACGGCTTACCCAAAAAAAGAATTCTGCATCTATAGATAAATCTAAGGCCACTTGTATAGGATCTCCATCTATCATGGCACGCCCTCCTACTATGGCAGCAAAGTGGTAGACATCTGTAAATTTTTCTATATCTAATCCTAAGTCATTTTTTAAATAACCGGGCTCATTCACCAACTTGTTTAAGGTAACTCTAAAATCTTCCTTAATAAAACACAAGCGCTCATCCTCTCCGTATATTTCAAGGGTATCAACGCTCTTTTTGAGAGGGATGCCCAACCACACAGATGGATGTTTACCCACAGATAAATTATCAATAAATAAAATACGGTCCTGGGTGTTTTTATAGAGGCGTTTTACCATATTACGTCCTACAAAACCGCAGCCGCCAGATATTAAATGTGTTTTCATTTTTAAGATATCATTGTAAACTTGTAATTAAATTTCATGAAATCAACTTCATAAATTTCTCTTATAATTTGTTGCTGTGCATTTGTTAACGAAAAATCTACGTATTGATGTTTAGTGAAATTTATCTTTTTTTCTGTATTAATTTTAAGGATAGATTGAATAAAACTCATATCCTCAATATTTTCAATTTTTAGTATTTTGTCTGGTTTTATTTTCATGAAAAGATTTCCAATGTTAAAATCTAATAAATGATTTTGAGGAATCAGATGTGCATCCTGCATATATATTTGAGGTAATATGTCAATAAATTCTGCATATTTAACGGCTAGAAGTTTTTCTTTGAATAAAGGATTTGTCTTATCTTTTATTTGAATTCCTAGTTTGTCTAATATTATTACTTGTGGATGTTGCCACTCAAAATTATTAATCCCAAAAGAATTTGGATGAACCCTGAATTTGTCTCTAAAAAAAGATTGTAACCTTTCCTGTGGGTTACGGACAATTAGATAAAATTTATAATTAGAAAAACAAAAAAAACTTTTAATGTATTCTAATAAAATTCTATTGCCCGATAATACTTCGAGATTATCTGTTGCTCTTAAAGTTGAGGACATCACTTTAAAATTAGTAGATAAAAAGTATTTTTCGACTTCATTTATAAAATGTCTCCGGTGGCTAGAAAACTTAAATTTTATACTTGTTTTTAATTTAATTTTATTTTGCATTCTCAATTAGTTTATCTAACAATGTAATGTGTCTATTGATATTATAATTAGATTGTATGTGACTTCTTCCTACTTCTCCCATTGACTGGCATTGGGTTTTATCATTAAATAGACGCACCATAGCGTCAGTCATAGCCTTACTATCATATTCCTCTACCAAAAACCCAGTAGTGTTATCAATAACAGCCTGAGGGATACCTGCATGTTTTGTAGATACAATAGGTAGTGCTGCTGCGCTAGCCTCTAAAATGGTGTTTGGAGTGCCTTCTGCATCTCCATAACTAGGCTGCACAGAGTGCTGTATAAACATACAGGCATCTTTAAAATAAGGAAGCAGTTTTTCATGAGGGATACCTCCAGTAAAAGTGACATGTCCCTCAATATTCCAGGCCCTTGCAAGTGCTTTACAGGTTTCTAACAACTCTCCAGTTCCTATCATTATAAGATGCGCCTCTTTACAATTGGGCAGGGCATCTTTAAACGCATTTAAAGTAATGGTTGGAGCTTTTATATCTGTAAAACGGCCAATGTTTAAAATTGTATTACCATATCTGGGTTTTATATCATAAAATGTAGGTCTTGGCCCATAAGGATTATATACAATTTTGTTTTCTTGACATCCTAATTGCACTAACTTTTCTGTCATAAAATGCGATACACTTATAATTGCATGTGCATATGCAAACATATTTTTGTAAGATGCCTTTATTTGATCTGTAAGGAGTATATCTCTGTGGGCATCGTGGCCGTGAAAATGAACTATTAACGGTATGTTTAATTTTTGTGCAAAAGGAGTAATAGCAGCTCCATTAAATCCAAACTCGGCCAGTATAACATCTACCTTATGAGTTTTAAAAAACCCGCCTAAAGAGTCAAGTTTGCCATCAAAAGATTGTTGCCAAAGTGTTACATTTTTATGATATAACCATTGTGGCAGTACTTTTTTTATCTTTTGTAACCAAATATTTTGGCTGTAAAACAAACTTACAGAACGGTTGTTGTGTCTAAAATCATACGTTGGGCCATGCAGTATAACTTTATCTGCGTCTATAAGTTCCTGATGCGCTTTTATAAAGGAGCCACTAAAATTAGAGATTCCAGCTTGTATGATGCAAATTTTCATTTATTTGTTATTTATATCAGAATTTAACTAATCAAAACATACCAATCATCATAATCGGTAATTTCAGTGTAGACTCTCTTAAAACCATTTTCAGTTAGAAGATTATAAATTTTATCTCTATTTTCTGTGTAATTATGTTCAACAGTGATGATTTTAAATGTATAAGTTTTAAAATCTAATGATTTTAGAATTTCATACTCACTCCCTTCAGTATCTATGGATAAGTAATCAATTATTTTAGGAGCATCATACTTTTCTAGCAGATTATTAAGAGAAATAGTATTAACCATGTAATTAACATTTGAATTTCTCGAATGCATATCTTTGCACTTAAATTCATCAATTGTAGATAGCAAACCATCTTCCACAAATTTAACCTTCACTCCAGTCTTGTCCCATACACAATCAGTTTCTATAAAACAGTTTCTATTTTCAAATAACGAATCATGAAATTTTTTTGCAGGTTCTGCAACAATTCCATCCCATTTAAATTCTTTCTCAAGTAAAAATGTGTTACTTAAATTAATACCATCAGCAGCTCCAAATTCAATAAAAAAGCCTTTTTCCTTAAAATTAAAATAACTTAAAACAAATAAATCTTGTTTTAATTGACCAAACGAATCATTAAAAAAGTAAAGTAACTTAGCAACATTGGTTTTTGATTGGCATAATAAAAAATATTCTACCCAATTCTCAATTTTACTTATTTTTTCCTTATCCTTGATGGGATGATTTTTTTTTATCACATACTTGGGTTCTCCCTCAATATCATAATAATTAATGTGAGTTTTTAAATCAAAAAATAAGTATTGCTTTCCATGTTTTAACAATCGCATTATTCTTAAATTTTTTTTAAACAATAATTGATTACACAAATTGATGATTTTATTTTTCACTATAATATTATATTTTACGTTTTTTTAATCTACTTATTTTTGATAGCGGTTTTGTATATGAAAAGTAGCGAATTAAAATGTACTGATTTTCGGTTTATCACTAAAGTTTATAAATACGCTTATACTTTGGTTTTAGCACTAAACCCGATATTTTTTATATTCCATGTTGGGTGCTGGCTTTATTTTATTTACATATGTCTTGATAAAAAAGCTTCGTTAGGTAAAGATACCATGCTTCTCATTTCTCTAGGGTTGACTCCCTTCTCATATGACTGAACCATGTATCTCAATGATTCTCTTAAATAGTCTCTATGAAATTCATCTAATAATTCCAATGTGCTTTTAATCAGAACAATAACCGAATGAGCTAATTGATATTCGAACCATGTAGACGGAAGTTTGGTCATTATATTTCGAGTTCTCATATCTTTAAAATATAATATTCCTTCAACTACTTTACCATTAGGATTACCATCTTGAATTGAGATTCCATTAGGAAAAAATTGCTCTACATCATTTGTCGTCATTTTAGTGTTTGATACATTTTTTATAAACTCCATGATTTCTTCACTGACATAATCATGCTTTTTCTCAATCATAAATAATGTTTTGGCGGTGAAATTTAGAACCATTCTAACATATTCTATTTCTTTCAATTCAGGGTGTAATTTTTCAAAATGGACATTGTAATTTAATCCGTCAGAGGTTCCGATTCTCGCTTTTAGGACTGGCATCCCTGTCGCTTTCTTCATTCGTCTAATAACGAAGAAACCCAAAACAACTATTCCAATTAAAATGTAAATCCAAGTACTCATATTTTCTATTATTTATGTTTAATTCAGTTTTTTAGCTTGCACCCAACTTGGAATATACTCTATGTTTCAATCTCCCAAATGTAAGTTTTAATTGAGTGAAATTAAATTCTAGTTTACGGGTATCAGCTCCAGATAAATGTTGATTGATTTTAGGTAGTCTTAATCTTGATGGAATTCTAACTTTTTTAACAGTATTAACATCAAGGTTATTAAAAAATGAACTGTAGCTATTGCAAGAAATTTCTAAAGAAAAATTTTCTGTAACAAGCTGTTTAGCATTCAAAGACATTTTTTGCCAAATCTGGTTATCTGCTTTTAATCTCTTGATAGTCTCAATAAAATGCTCATCTCTATCATCTACTATGTATCCTGTCTTGCCGTTTTCAATAAGTTCAGTGATACCACTGCGCATATGTAAGCATACAGGCACAACGCCACATGCCATGGCTTCTAAAATAGAGATGGGTAGCCCTTCAAAATCAGATAATAAAACAATTACATGCGCCTTTAGGAGCATATCTATCATTTGCTTTGGGGGTATGTTACCTCCCAAACTTACTGCAGTAGTTATTTGCTGCTGATTTAAAATGTTCTCTACATTAATTTTATCTGGACCATCACCATAAATTATAGCTTCAACTCCACTAATTTTTTGAGTCATCTCACAAAATGAACGCGTCACCTCAGATATTCTTTTTTGCTGCTCAGCCAAGCGGCCAACATAAATAACCCTTAAAGAGGTATCAACTCTTTTTGCCTTGCTTTCAGGAATTATAACTCCATAAGGGATTCTTTTTATTTTTACTTTAGATGCATATTTACTTTTAAGTAATTGCTGCTCAAGTACTTTGGAGACACAAATCATTCCATCAAGTCGGAAAGATTTATGACCATCTATAAATTCTTTTTGAATTGCGTGGTAAAAGGGATCATCTGAGTGTGAAATACCAATGGTTATAATACCCGCTTTTTTTGCCCACTTACAAGCATAATATGCAGGTACAACTAGGTTAGGCACAAAAATATGAGGGATGTTTTTTTGTAAGTATTCTAATATCCATTTTATGTTATCTTCAGTGGTAGATAAAAAAGAGGACGTATGTACAGTAATGTCATTTTTAACCAAATGCTCATATAACGGTCCGGTGTTTCCTTTATGAAAAAGGATAAGACAAGACACCTCAAACCCAGTTTGCTTTAAATATGGTAGTAAGTGCATTAACCATGTTACTGGACCACCAATACTGCCAGGTTTGTCGTATGCGCAGAAAGTAATACTATGTTTCAATGTTGATTTCTTAATTTGTCATTTTCAGAAGAACGAATAATTATTCTGTCTTCATGCTCTTTATTTAATAAAACAATTTGATGACCGAATGTTGAAGCTTGGGTCAAAATAAAATGATGGCATTGTGAGGCCAAATACATATCCTTAAATCCATTTTGGTCATCATTAAAATCGGCAAAATACATTGGGAATTTGGATTTTAGATACTTTTTACACCAATCTATGTCATCAGAAAATACAAAAAACTCACCTCTTAAAAGTTTTGATTCTATCTCATTAATTGCATCCAAAAAAAAATCCAATGTAACAGACTGTCCCCCTTCATTAGTCAAAAAATCCCCACGTCTTACATGAATAGCAACTGGATTATCAATATTTTTAATTTGATTTAAAAATTCATAATCTTTATTTTTAAAATACGTCTTAAAATCCAACGTTAGCTCCTCGAAAATACCATTGTTCATAGAATAATCAGTTGCAGCTTCTCTTATATCAAGTGATGACCAAATATTAATTTCAACACATTCGTGAAGAAGCACTTCGTTCTTGATATTTTCAACATCATTATTTAGCAATTTAAGCTTCCCTTTATCGTAAGTTGTGATGTTATTTTGATTTTTTATAAAGCTTAAAGTTTCAAAATCTGATATGATTATATCATATTGTATGTCGTAATTCGTTAGTTGTAAATTACGATTTGTTTGTCCTTCTTCTGTGTTGGTATAGAACGTTGTATCAATAATTAATGTGGCATTTTTAATATCGGCCAGAAAACGCCCAGCCATATAACAAATCATTTGATTTGTCAAACCTCCTGCCATTCTAACTATGACAGCATTTTTTAATAAAAATGTTCTTTGTTGGTCTTTATAAATATAACTTTCAACTTTGCGTATGCTTAAAAAACTTTTGTGTACATATACTGGAAACAGAAAATAGCGAAATAAAGTCTTAATTTTTTGATATAGCTTCATAAGTTATCTAAATAAATTTCATCAAGTTTTTTAATAACCACACGCCAATCATACTCCTCTAATACTCTTTGTCTAGCTTTTATGGGCTTAATAGGATCTTTTATGGCTAGCAGGATTTGTCTTTTTAAATCTTCAATATCGCCTAGCTCATAAAAGTAGCCATACTTGCCATGATCTATGGCTTCCATACTTCCGGGCTCTTTAGAGACCACTACAGGTTTACTTTGTGCCATACCTTCCAAAACAAGGGTTGGTAATCCTTCACGTTTAGAATTACTTACCAAACAACTTGAGGCAGCAATTGCATGCTGAACTTCTATTTGAGACATCTTACCAAGTATAGATAGATTCTTTGGAGCAGATATACAGTAGTGCTCTCTAAACAATTCTTTGGTTAAATCACTACCAATTATTACAAAATTATACTCGGGCATAGATTGAGCAAGCAAAACAAATTCTTTAGGGTTCTTTACAGGGTCATGCCTACTGACATTTAAAATAAAATTTCTTAACCCATACGTTTTATAAAAAACATCTGCATTTGCCTTATCACATTTTACAACATCAACACCATTTGGAATATACAGGGTATCAATGTTAAATTTTTCTTTGTAAAATATTTGTTGCCATTTAGAGACAGATATTTTAACATCTGCATTTGAGGCAACTTCAATAAAGGCTTTATTGAAGTCTTTTTGCCAATCAAGAAAATCACCCTCAGAGTACTCTGGAAAATAGTGTGCATGGTAAGTATGTACCCATTTGATGTTTGGATTTTTTGATTTTTGCTCACGACACCAATTTATATAGTTTGGATACACATGACTGTGCAGAATAGAGTTAGAAATGGGATTAATTTTGTCTATATGATTTTTAAAAAAATCATTAAAACTAATTTTTTTTAAAATAGTATCTGAAGGAATTAGACAAATATCCCTTTGGGATAACTCTTGGATGGCGTGTATATGAAAATCAACACCGTTGGGTTTTAAAACGTTTGCGCCAATTAGAACTTTTGGGGAGTCTTTCTTTATCTTTGAAATCCATTGTGATATTAATTTTTTTATAAAATAGACTTGAATATTGGTTTTAATATTTTTTACAAAAACATTAAAATGAAATATTCCAGATTTTATTTTTCTAATAAAAATCAACTTTGTGAAAAAATAAATAAAACTTTGAGACATTTAATATAACCTTCTAAGTAAGATTGTTGGAAAAACTTTAATTTAATTTTAAGTGACTTGTAGAAAATTTCTTTTAATAGTTTTATTGCAATTGGGTGTTTTGAAAAATGCTTGACGTAAGCTTTTAAAAAGGATTTTTTAAAAGACAAAAGTTTAAAAACACTTAACATTCTATTTTTTTTATGTAAGTCAAAGGTATTACGTGTTTTCTCAACATCCGCAATATTTAGATCAATATCAAAAGCTTCTTTTAAGGTTTTTTTGATAGCTAGTCGTGCAAAAAAATCTTGTGACTCAGAAAAAACTCTTGTGACACCTTTTTTTGTTACTCTGTATAGTAGAGTGTTTTCATTTAAATTGATTCCAAAATAATTATTTGTAAATAATTTTAAATACAATCTATAATCTTGACTCCTTGTAAATTCTTCATCATAGCCCCCTACATCAGTTAGTGCTTTCTTTTCTATAAATAAAGTACTATGGATAAACATGTTTTTAAAAAAAATAGAGGCTAAAATTATATCTTCATCACAAACTGTATCTGGCAAATAACTTATCTCTTGACCCTCCTCGTTAATTGATATTGCTTTAGAACCACAGAATTTATATTTTATGTGTTCTTCCATAAAGTCAAACTGTTTTTCTAACCGCTTTGGCATAGAAATATCATCAGCATCCATCCTGGCAATATATTTGCCTTTTGCTTTTGCAATACCAATGTTTAACGACTTGGTAAGGCCTATGTTTTTGGTGTTTTGTATTAGTACAATTCTAGCATCTTTATAGGAATTAATTATGTGTAAACTATCATCTGAGGATGCATCATTAATGATGATGAATTCAAAATCAGTAAATGTTTGGGCCAAAATACTATCAATGGCTTCAGCTAAAAATTTAGCACCATTGTACACAGACATTAAAACAGTAATTTTTGGTGTGTCGCTAACCAATATTTTGAAATATTTTTTGATACTGTTTACCGCAATGCTTAAAAGAATAGTTTGAGGCATTAACTAGCGATACTTCTTTCATTTTCTCAAAATGAGTCATGCAGTATAT
>JGI26114J46594_1000111_pt1 | contig 21995 bp, 25 predicted proteins | sample AOAMet1_18_M0_10_2_FD_46594 | JGI IMG/M metagenome (IMG submission 46594) | reverse complement strand
TTTTTATCTGGATTATGGTGATCACATATTATGAACTCTATTCCTTTTTCCTTAGCATATTCTACTTGTTTATGTGCCTTGATTCCACAATCAAGAGCTATAATTAATTTATGGTTTTTACTAAACGCATGATCTATTGCATTAATTGAAACGCCATAGCCTTCTTTTTTTCTGTCAGGCAAGTATTTAATAATTTTAAGTCCAAGTGATTCTAAGTACAAAGAAAGCAATGCAACAGAGCTGGTGCCATCAACATCATAATCCCCAAAAATCATTATAGATTCGTTTTTCTGAATAGCTTTTTGAATTCTTTCTACAGCAAGGCTCATGTCCTTCATTAAAAAAGGATCGTGTAGCATTTCAAAATTTGGTCGAAAAAATTTTTTTGCTTGATCAAAGGTTTTAACCCTTCTGTTAACAAGCATTGAAGACAAAATAGGAGAAATATTTAATTCATTTGAGAGTCTTTTAACGGATTCATTATCGTTATTTTCTTTTATAACCCAATTCATTATTGCTTTTTATATCCCTCAATAATGATTACAAATTCTCCTTTTGGTGGTTTTTCAGTAAATAATTTTACAGCATTTTCTAAACTTAAGCGAATTGTTTCCTCGTATATCTTAGTGAGTTCTCTGGAAATCGCAACTTTTCTTTCCTGACCAAAGCTATTACTAAAATCTTTTAATGTTTTTAAAAGTTTGTGAGGAGATTCGTAAAAAACCATAGTTCTTTCTTCTTCGCTAAGTTTTTCAAGTTTGGTTTTTCGNCCCTTTTTTACTGGCAAAAAACCTTCGAAAACAAACTTGTCGAATGGAATTCCACTATTCACAAGAGCTGGTATTANTGCNGTTGCACCNGGTAAACATTCTACTTCAATATTATTTTCAAGACATGTCCTAACAGCTAAAAATCCGGGGTCAGATATTCCAGGTGTGCCTGCATCTGATATTAATGCAATTTTTTCTCCTGATAAAATTTTATTTACAACTTTTCCGATCTCTTTATGCTCATTAAATTTGTGATGTGAACGTAATGGTGTTTCTATATCATAATGAATTAACAACTTCTTACTTCTTCTAGTGTCTTCACACAAAATTAAATCTACATCCTTTAAAACATTAATTGCCCTAAAGGTAAAGTCTTCCAAATTTCCAATTGGAGTTGGTACGATATATAGTTTTGCCATGTTGAATTAAATTTAAGACCTTTGTCAAATCTTTAAAGTTAACTACTTTGTAAGAAATTTCAATAAATATTAATTAGATGAATCAGAANCATGATTTTAAAGGAAGATTAGAAGTGATTTGCGGATCTATGTTTTCTGGAAAAACTGAAGAATTAATTAAAAGGATCAAAAAAGTTGAATTAGCTGGAAAAAAATATAAAGTCTTCAGACCAAAAATAGATTCTAGAAATCCCGATGATAAAATAATTTCTCATGCTAAAAATGAAATTTACGCAACAATAATTTCCAGTCCTGAAGAAATTTTAGNAAACTGTGAAGGATTAGATGTTGTTGGTATTGATGAGGCTCAGTTTTTTGAACAGTCGNTTGTAAAAATTTGTAACACGCTTGCTAACGATGGATACAGGGTAATTGTAGCTGGGCTTGATATGGATTATAAAGGAAATCCTTTTGGCCCCATGCCTAATTTAATGGCCTGTGCGGAAGAAGTTAAAAAAGTTCATGCAATATGTGTTGAAACTGGAAATTCCGCAGGATACAGTTTTAGAAAAGAAGATAATAAAGATTTAGTTTTAATAGGTGAAAAGAAAGAATACGAGCCTTTATCAAGAGAAGTTTTCATTAAAAAAATGAATAAAAGAGAGCGATAATAATGCCTGTAAAAGAAACAACTGTAGAAATTAAGCTTAAAAACTTAAAAAATAATTTAGAATATTTAAAATCCAAAATAACTTCTAAAACTAAGTTTATGGCGGTAGTTAAGGCGTTTTCGTATGGAAGCGATTCCAGAGTTGTGTCACAAGAATTAGAGCGACTAGGTGTTAATTATTTAGCTGTCGCATATACTCAAGAGGGGGTGGATTTAAGAAAGTTTGGAATTAAAATTCCTATTCTTATTTTACATCCTCAAGAGAAAGATTTTGATAATATAATAGAAAATCAGTTAGAGCCTAGTATATACTCGTTTAGGATTTTATCTTTTTTTATAAAAGCGTTAAAAAAGAAAAATAANACATCATATCCTTATCATATAAAATTCAATACAGGGCTAAATAGGATTGGTTTTTTAAAAAAAGACATACACAAACTCTCAAAACTAATTAAGTCAAATCTCCCAAAATACCTCTTCTCTCACCTTGGTGCTTCTGAGGATTTAAATGAAAAAAAATACACAAAAAAACAGATTGAAGAATTTATTTCAATTGATAAAGCTTTAGAAATTGAATTGGAAACTCCTTTGAAAAAACATCTGTTAAATACGTCTGGAATATTAAACTATTCAGACTATCAATTTGATATGGTAAGATCTGGAATTGGATTATACGGATTTGGCAATGACATTAAATTTGAAAAAAACCTTAAACCTGTTTTGACATTAAAAACCATAATATCTCAAATTCATGAAATTAAAAAGGGGGAATCTGTGGGGTATAATAAGGGATTTGTTGCAAAAACAAATTCAGTTATTGCTACTCTTCCTATTGGTCATGCAGACGGAATTGGAAGACAATATGGAAATGAAAAAGGAGAAGTGTTAATTGAAAATAAAATGGCTAAAATAGTTGGAAACGTTTGCATGGATATGCTAATGATTGATGTAACAAACATTAAATGTGAAGAAGGAGATGAAGTCGTTTTTTTTGATGACAAATCTTATTCTGCTGAAGAATTTTCAAAAAAAGCAAACACTATTTCCTATGAGTTAATTAGTTCAATATCAAGAAGAATAAAAAGGGTTGTTAGTAGATAGTGTTGTATTTATAACTTTTTGTTTTAAAATTGACTTATTTACGCAAGCTACTATTTCCTTTATCATAAATATTTATTTTTGTAAAAAATTAAAATAATGAAACTTGCAATTGTTGGTGCTACTGGGATGGTTGGAAACGTAATGTTGGATGTAATAAAAGAAAGAAATCTTCATTTTGACGAACTTCTTCTTGTTGCGTCAGAAAATTCAATCGGTAAAATTATTACATACTGTGGCAAAGAGTATTCTGTTATTGGTTTAGATCAAGCTCTTCAAAAAAAGCCAGAAATAGCTATATTTTCAGCTGGAGGTGAAACTTCACTACTATGGGCCCCTAAATTCGCTGAAGTTGGTACAGTTGTAATAGACAATTCATCTGCATGGAGAATGGATCCTTTGAAAAAACTAATAATTCCTGAAATTAATGGTTCCCAGATAAAAGAAACGGATAAAATAATTGCAAATCCAAATTGTTCAACAATTCAGATGCTAATGGTTTTAGCGCCTATTCATAAAGAATATGGCGTCAAAAGGGTTATAGTTTCTACTTATCAATCCATTACAGGTACAGGCGTTAAAGCTTTAAAACAGCTAGAAAACGAGTACAAAAATATAGAAGGAGAAATGGCGTATAATTATAAAATTCACCAAAATGCAATTCCGCACTGTGATGATTTTTTGGAAAACGGATATACAAAAGAAGAAATGAAACTTTCAAATGAAACTCATAAAATATTAGATTCTTCAATTAGTATTAGCGCCACAGCTGTGAGAATTCCTGTAATGGGTGGNCATAGTGAATCAATAAATATAGAGCTAGAGAATTCATTTGATATTTTAGATATTGTCAAGTTTATTGAAGGAAACTCCAGGAGTTGTGGTTAAAGATGATATAGAAAACCTAAAGTATCCTATGCCTTTGTATTCAAAAAATAAAGATGAAGTTTTTGTAGGAAGAATTAGAAAAGATTTTTCTCATGATAAAGCTTTAAACCTTTGGGTAGTAGCTGATAATTTAAGGAAAGGGGCCGCAACTAATGCTGTTCAAATAGCTGAAAAAATAGTAGCTGATTTCTTTTAAGCGTATTTCTCTTCTATTTGAAAATCTTCCATAAACTTGGTGGTATAATTTCCAGAAATATAATCTGGATGGTCCATTAATTGTCTATGAAAAGGAATAGTCGTTTTTATCCCCTCAATAATAAATTCATCCAAAGCCCTACGCATTTTATCAATTGCTTCTTCTCTATTTTGAGCAGTAACAATTAATTTAGCAATCATAGAATCATAATTAGGAGGAATAATATAGCCGCTATATACATGCGTATCCAATCTAACACCATGACCACCCGGTAAATGAAGATTAGTTATTTTTCCTGGGGAGGGTCTGAACCCTTTAAAAGGGTCTTCGGCGTTTATTCTACATTCTATTGAATGAAGCTTTGGGAAATAATGTTCGCCTGAAACCTTAATTCCTGATGCAACTTTAATTTGTTCTTTTATTAGGTCGTAGTCAATAACCTGTTCTGTAATAGGATGTTCAACTTGAATTCTAGTGTTCATTTCCATGAAGTAAAAGTTTCTGTTTTTATCAACTAAAAACTCTATGGTTCCTGCACCTTCATATTTGATATGTTCAGATGCTTTAACAGCCGCTTTTCCCATTCTCTCCCTTAAATTATCTGTCATAAATGGAGAGGGGGTTTCCTCGGTTAATTTTTGATGTCTTCGTTGAATTGAACAATCTCTTTCTGATAAATGACAAGCTTTTCCAAATTTATCAGCTACAATTTGTATTTCAATGTGTCTTGGGTCTTCAACTAATTTCTCCATATACATGCCGTCATTACCAAATGAAGCAAATGCTTCTTGCTTTGCGCTTTCCCACAAATCCAAAAAACCATCTTCACTCCAAACTGCCCTCATTCCTTTACCACCACCACCGGCAGTAGCTTTTATCATTACAGGGTATCCTATTTTTTTAGCAATTTTTTTAGCTTTTTCAAAAGAATCTATGATTCCTCCTGAACCGGGTATTGTTGGCACTCCTGCTTCTTTCATTGTTGCGATTGCAGAGGCTTTATCTCCCATTCTTTCAATCATGTCTGCAGAAGCACCAATAAATTTAATTTTATGTTCATCACATATTTTTGAAAACCTAGAATTTTCTGATAAAAATCCATATCCTGGATGGATAGCGTCTGCATTTGTAATTTCTGCTGCCGCAATGATATTTGGTATTTTTAAATATGAATCTGCACTATTAGCAGGACCAATACAAACCGCTTCGTCAGCAAACTTAACATGTAAACTTTCTTTGTCAGCTACAGAATAAACTGCAACTGTCTTAATACCCATTTCCTTACAAGTTCTAATAATTCTTAAGGCAATTTCGCCTCTATTAGCAATTAATATTTTTTTAAACATAAGTATATGGTTAAGAAGGGTCAACTACAAATAAAGGTTGGTCAAATTCAACTGGCGACGCGTCATCAACAAGAATTTTAACAATTTTTCCTGAGTATTCTGATTCTATTTCGTTGAAAAGTTTCATGGCCTCTACCACACATAATACACTTCCTTCTTTTATTGAGTCTCCAATTTCTATAAAATTTGGCTTGTCAGGTGAAGGCTTTCTGTAAAAAGTTCCAATAATAGGTGACTTAATAGTAATTAGATGGTCAGCTTCATTGGCGTCAGATACCTGAGTTTTTTCTGGTTCTGAGTGAGTTTCTGATGGTATACTTTGAACTAAAGGCTGCGCATTTACCAATACCGGTTCAGTATGAGAAACAACGTTTCCTGAAACTCCAGTTTTAACACTTAGCTTTAAATCTTTTGATTCAATTTTTACTTCGCTCACTCCTGATTTTGCGACAAATTTGATTAACTGTTGAATTTCCTTAATGTTCATAATAAAATAATTAGTGGTTATAAGCCCATTTTAAATACATAGCTCCCCAAGTAAAGCCAGCTCCAAAAGAGGCAAAGATAATGTTATCTCCCTTTTTAAGCTTAGATTCAAAATCGAATAAAAGCAAAGGAATAGTTGCTGCGGTAGTATTGCCATAACGATGAATATTCATTAGGACCTTTTCATCCTTAATGCCCATTCTTTTAGATGTAGCATCAATAATTCTCTTGTTGGCTTGGTGCGCAATTAAATAGTTTACATCTAAATGTGTTAAATTATTGCGTTTCATGATTTGGTCAGAAGCCTCTGACATATTTGAAACCGCGTGCTTAAAGACGTTTTTACCGTCTTGATATATAAAATGTTTTTTTTCTTCTACTGTATCCTTTGTTGTAGGTGTTTGAGACCCTCCAGCTTCAATTCTAAGTAAATCTCTATTTGATCCATTAGATCGTAAATATTCATCTTGAACTCCGTAGCCCTCAATATTAGGTTCTAACAACACTGCTCCAGCACCATCTCCAAAAATAATACAAGTATTTCTATCTGTATAGTCAACTATAGAAGACATTTTATCAGCTCCAATTAAAATAATTTTTTTATATCTACCTGATTCAATAAATGCAGAAGCGGTAGACAAGCCATATAAAAACCCTGAACAAGCTGCGCTAATATCAAATCCAAATGCATTGGATGCGCCTATTTCAGAAGCAACATACGCTGCAGTTGCAGTTGCATGCATATCAGGTGTGATTGTAGCTACAATAACTAGGTCAATTTGTGTTGGGTCTAATTTTTTATTTTTAATTATGGTATTAGCAGCTCGGATTGCCATATATGAAGTCCCAATACCCTTGTCTAAAATTCTTCTTTCTTTAATCCCAGTTCGAGTGGTTATCCAATCATCATTTGTATCAACGATTTTCTCTAAATCTGCATTATTTAAAATTTTTTCTGGCAAAAAAGATCCGACTGCAGTTATAGAAGCTTTAATTTTTTTCAAACTCGTTATTTAGAATTTTGATCAAAAATGGCAAAAAAATGGGAAAAAACGGTAAAAAAAGACAAAAAAATAGCAAAAAATACTATTTTTTTAAAAAATATATTAAGCCTCTGCTTCTACAGTATTGTCTATCAAAACTTTACCTCTGTAGTATAATTTTCCCTCATGCCAATGTGCTCTATGGTATAAATGAGCTTCACCTGTAGTTTTACATGTCGCTATCTGAGAATCGGAAACTTTATAATGAGTTCTTCTTTTATCTCTTCTAGTTTTGGAAATTTTTCTTTTAGGATGTGCCATAATCTTTTATATTAAATCTTTTAATTTGTCCCATCTGGGATCACTTTTATCTTTATTATCTAAAACATTTGATTCATACTCCCTAAGCTTTTTTAACGTTTCTGTTTCTAAAGAACCGTCTTTCACGCCAGGATGTATAATTTTAATAGGTAAAGATAACACTATCATTTCAAACAAGTATTTTCCAATATTTATTTGTGTTTGTCCAACGGGTAAAACCAAAAGTTCTTCATTATCATCTGACAACTCAGAGCTAAACTTCACCACCAGCTTCATGTTGTGCTTCTGAGAGTATTCGAAAGGCTCATTAGAAACATGACAATTTAGGTTAATCTTCCCTTTAGAATAAAAATTAAATTCTAATAAATTAGATTTTTTATTCAAAATGACTGTTGCCTCTATCTTGCAACTATTAAAATCATTGTATTCAAAATGTTCAAAGAACTCGTTTTCTAACTCGAACTTATATTCATGCTCTCCTTCTTTTAATCCAGTAAAACTAATTACAAACTGATTTAAAAACTGCATAATGCTAAGTTTGAGCCTGCGAATATAAGAAATATTATAATTTTAATAGCCTATTTCTTGCCTGTTTTGGAATTAGACAAGTTTAATGGATTTTTATTTAAATCTTCAAACAGCTTTCTTGATTTAAAAATCTCTATTGCAGAAAAAATTGCGTTCTTAAAAGACGTTGAATCTGCAAGCCCCTTGCCTGCAATGTCATAGCCTGTTCCATGGTCAGGTGAAGTTCTTACTTTGTTCAATCCAGCGGTATAATTAACTCCTGAACCGAAAGATAAAGTTTTGAAAGGAATAAGGCCTTGATCGTGATAAATAGCTAAAACAGCATCGTATTTTTTATGTTGTCCTGACCCAAAAAAACTGTCACTAGAAAAAGGTCCAAAAACCAGATTGTTTTTTGATGCAATTTCTAATAATACCGGTTTTAATATATCTTGATCATCCTTCCCAATTACACCTCCGTCACCAGCGTGAGGGTCAATTGAAAGAACTGCGATTTTAGGCTTTTGAATACCAAAATCTTTTTTTAAAGATTCGTTAATTAAAGAAAATTTTTGTTCTATTCTCTGTTTTGTGACATGCCTATTAATTTCTTTTAAAGCAACGTGATCTGTTAACAATCCTATTTTCAGTTCATCACAAATCATAAACATCAAACTGTCTCCATCTAACTCTTGTGCTAAATAGTCCGTGTGACCTGGAAACTTAAACTTTTCACTTTGAATGTTGTTTTTGTTAATTGGAGCGGTCACCAATAAGTTAATTTTATTGTTCTTTAAAGCCTGTACAGCTGCTTGAAGAGATAAAAATGACTTTGTTCCGGAGTCCTTGGTCGGCTTACCAAATGTTGTGGTAAAATCGTCTTCCCATACATTTATTATATTAACTTTTCCTTTGACTGGACTTTTATTTATGTTAATTTTTATCGAATTTAACTCAAGATTGAGTTGTTCTTTTTGGCTAGAAATTAACTTATCATTACAGAAAACAATTGGAGTAAAAAAACTTAATATTCTCTTGTCGGCTAAAGATTTTAAGATTACTTCGATTCCTATTCCGTTTGGATCTCCACAAGAAATCCCTACAATAGGTAAAGTTTCATTCTTCATGTAATTTGTTCTTTTATTATTATTATTTTTATCTATTATTTAAAGATATAAATTAATACTCATGTTTACAGGAATTGTTGAACAGCAGGCTAAAATAGTTGATATTAAAAACATCGGAAACAACCTTGACATTACCTTGTCTTGTGAAATTACATCTGAGCTAAAAATAGATCAAAGCGTATCTCATAACGGTATTTGTTTAACAGTAGTTAATATTAACAATAACTTATATACGGTTACAGCTATTGAAGAAACAATGAATAAAACCACCATCAGCGGATGGGAAATTGGCGATATCATCAATTTAGAAAGAGCTATGAAAATCGGAGACAGGTTAGATGGTCATATGATTCAAGGTCACATTGACCAGATTGGTAAATGTATTGATGTTAAAGAAAAAAACGGAAGTTGGGAGTTTATAATTGAATATCAAAAATCTAATAATATAACTGTTGAAAAAGGATCTATTGCTGTGAACGGGGTTAGTTTAACTGTTGTCGATTCAAAGCCCAATCAATTTAAGGTTGCTATTATTCCATACACTTTTGAGCATACCAGTTTTAAAAATTTAAAAAAAGAGGGTAACGTCAATTTAGAGTTTGATATTCTTGGAAAATATTTGGCTAAAATGGCTTTGAACTATAAATAGTTTAATTCATTCTTAAAATCCATGACAAAGGATCTAGCGGAGTGGTTTTTTGAAATACACTAAATTGTATAGAAGATTTTCCGGTTGAAGAGTTGGTAAAAACTTCTCCAATATATTGATTAGAGTCTACCTTGTCTCCTTTATTAACAAACACTTTTGAAAGATTTTTATATGCTGTTATATAATTTCCGTGCTGAATTAATACCGTTGGATTACTGCCTCTAAACTGAAGAACTGAAAGCACACTGCCCTCAAAGATAGTTTTTACTTTTTGAGATTTTTCAGTTGCGATTATGATTCCNTTACTTTTTATTTTAGCCGTTTTTACAACTGGATGAGGTTGTGTCCCAAACCTTTGAATGACAACTCCCCTTGAAACCGGCCATGGCAATTTTCCTTTGTTTGATTCAAACTTTTTTGCCAAAGCTTTGGCTTCTGGTGTCAATGTAAAGCTTTTGGAATTTTTATTTGATTTGCTTTTATTTGACCTAGCGATAGCTTCTCTAATTAACTTATTGATTTCCTTATCGATTTTTTGACTTTCTTTTTGTTTAGCNAAAATGTTTCTTTTGTATTTTTTCTCTTGATTTCTAAGCTTATATGCTATATTATTTGCTTCTTTTTTTTCTAACTCTAAGGTTTTTTGAGTTGCTCTGTTTTTTGTTAGCAAGCCTTTTTTAACGTCTCTTTTGTAAAGCAGTTCTTTTTTGATTTCTTTAAGTTGTTGAGATATTAATTCTATTTTTTTTGCTTGATTTTTTCTAAATATTGAATATTGCTTTATGTATTGAGTCCGTTTTAGTGCCTGAAAAAAAGTCTCAGAGGAAAGAATAAACATTAGTCTATTTTTACCTGATTTAGATTTAAAAGATTTTAAAATCATTTCTTTATATGCCTCTTTTATTTCGAATAGATCGGTCTCAAGTTTTTCTAAAGATTCTGAATTACTAGCTATCTCTTGATTTAATAAGTTTATTTGCTGATTTGTTAGTTTTATCAACTCTTGCTTTCTTTCTATTTTATAGTTTAAATTTTCAATATCATTAAAAGCTGCTGTTTTTCGTTGTTTATTGGTAAAAAGTAAAGTGTTTATTACTTTCAACTCCTTGTTTAAAAGAGCTTTTTTTTCTTCTAATTGTTTTTGCGTAGATTTTTGTGCTTGTAAAGAATTAAAGCTTAATATGAAAACTATTAATACAGAACACTGCAAGGCTTTCACAAAATTCATAATTGAAGCTTTTTATAACCGTTAGGTATTTTAAAAGGAAAAGAAATTTTTTCATTAATTCTTCTGATTTTAGAATTAAGGTTAATTTTTAATTCCTTTTCATTGTTTTTNGTATTTATTATAACTTTTTGNGGATAAAAATTATTTTCAATTAGTTTATAATCTCGATATTCAACTGTTAGAATTTTATTGTTTTCATCTGTAAAAACTTGTTTTTTTAAATTGAAAGTAATAGGCTCAAAATAGTATTTATGATACAGTTTAGATTTTCTATTATATGAGCTTAANACATAGTTTTTATTTTCAAAACTTTGCTTTAGTTTTTGATTTTTTAANCTTTCGATTGGNTTTCCTGTAATTAAATTTTGAAATGAAACTAATGAAAAATCAAAGTTTAGTAAATCTGAAATATAATCGTAATTCCCGTTATAAAAGGATTTGTTAAGCTTTTCGTAAAATGTAAAATCATTTTTAGAAAGCAATCCCTTAAATAGTGGAATTAAAAGCGAACCACTTATTAAAATTTTTTCTTCATTTTTTAATCTAATTGAAAGATTAAATTGATTTGTAGATCCGTTATTNACAATCGTTGCCTGTGAACGCAACATTAAATAGGAAAACTTATTCTTATTGTTTTCTATTTTTTCTTTTAGAATTTTTGTTGGTATTTTTTTTAAAACTGCATTTGAGCTTGAGCTCTTAGTTAGGTTACAGCTGGAAATAAATAGAAAAAAGACAAAAATTATTTTTCTCATTTCAGCAAGTTAAATCAACTCACTGAAATCTCCAATATTTACAGATTTATAATTGCCGTTGTATTTACAATTATTACCAATCATAGAGTCTTTAATATTAGCATTTAGTATTTCTGTTCTCTCTCCGATTATAGAATTTTCTAGTTTAGAATCAGAGATGTGAGACTCTTTATATATTGACACATGTGGCCCTACAGTTGAGTTTTGAATAACTACATTATCTGCTATAAATACTGGTTCAATAATATTTGAATTAATTAATTTAATGTTGTTTGAAATCAACTCTAATTTATCATTACTATGAAAATTAAGCATTTCCTTATTAGAGTTAATTGAACTTTTAACATTTCCACAATCCAGCCATGCCGATACTTTTCCAACTTTAAATATTTTACCACCACTCATCATCTTTAATAAACCGTCATTAATTTGATATTCTCCTGAGTTCATTAAATTTTCATCAATGACTTTTTGAAGTTGCTTTTTAAGTTGTGAGATTTCTTTAAAATAATATAAACCGATTACAGCAAGATTTGAGACGAAATCAGTAGGTTTTTCCACTAAAGCTGTGACATCACCTTTTTCATTTAATTTAACAACTCCGTAAGCTTCAGGATTTTCAACTTCCTTTGTCCATATAACAGCGTCTGCTTCCTTGTCAAAAGGCTCATTAGTTTTTATTAAAGTGTCTGGATAAATTATTAAAGCTTTTCCGCTTAATGATTTTTCTGCACACATAATTGCATGACCAGTTCCCAGTGGCGTAAGCTGCCTGTATATTGTAGCGGTCGAATTATACTTCTTTGCTAATAATTTTAACTCTTGAATAATTTTGTCTCCAAAAAAAGATTCATCTCCAACTATAAAAGCCATTTCTTCAACAGGCTCATCTATCATCTTAACAGCATCTTTTATTAATTGAGCCAAAATACTCTTACCTGCAATTTTAACAAGTGGTTTTGCAGTTGTAAAAGTGTGAGGTCTTAATCTGGATCCTCTACCAGCCATAGGAATGATTAGCTTCATAATTTTTAATTTATGCCTGTACTTCCAAAACCTTTATCACCTCTTTTCGTATCTCCCAAGGAATCGGTTAGTTCTATTATTGGCTGTTCATGCTTGCTAACGACAAGCTGAGCTATTCTATCTCCGGAATTAATAATAAAATTTTCTTTTGAAAGGTTAATAAGTATAACACCTATTTCGCCTCTATAATCAGCGTCAATTGTCCCAGGAGTATTTAATACAGTTATTCCTTTTTTTAGAGCTAACCGCTTCTCGGTCTAACTTGAATTTCAAATCCTTTTTCTAATTCTGCGTATAAACCTGTTTTTACAAGAGTTCTTTCAAGCGGTTCTAAAGTTATTGGGATATCAACAAAAGCTCTAACGTCCATTCCTGCTGAAAGTTCAGTTTCATATTCTGGGAGTTTATTGTTCGACTTGTTAACTATTTTTAACACCATAATTGACAAAAAAAATGTTGTTTTAGCTATTTAAAGCTTCCGCACCACCAACAATTTCTAAAATTTCGTTTGTAATTGAAGCTTGTCTTGCTTTGTTGTAAGTAAGCTTAAGTTCGTCTCTAAGTTCAGAGGCATTATCAGTAGCTTTATGCATTGCTGTCATTCTTGCGCCATGTTCACTAGCAAAAGAATCTCTAATCGCTTTAAACAGTTGAATTTTTAAAGATTTAGGAATTAAAGTATTTGCAATACTTTCAAGCGAAGGTTCAAAAATATAGTCTAGATTATCTGATCCTTTATTTTCTTTAACAGGAATAGGTAAAAACTGTTCGGATTTAATAATCTGAGTTGCAGCATTTTTGAAAGAGTTGTATATNATTTCTATATGATCGTAGTCATTTGAAACAAAACGATCCATCAATTCATCCGCGATTTTTCCAACGTTCTCATAATTTAATTCTTCAAAAACGTCACTGTCATTTTGAATTATTGTTTCTGTTTTGGAAAGGGTGTCGTTGATTTTTTTCCCTATTGTTAAGAAATCAATTTGTGAATCTCTAAATTTCTCTTTCGACTTAAACACTAATGCTTCTTTTGCTATGTTAGCATTAAAAGCACCACACAGTCCTCTGTTTGAACTTATAACAACAACTAAAACTTTGTTAAGTGTTCTGTTTTCTGTGTAAGATTTATTGCCTCCTGCACTTGCTCCGCTGAAACTTTGCATTAACTCAGAAAGTTTATTAGAATAAGGTCTCATTGCCGTAATAGCATCTTGAGCTTTTTTTAATTTAGCCGCAGAAACCATTTTCATAGCACTAGTTATCTGCATCGTTGAGGATACAGACCCTATTCTAATTCTAATTTCTTTAAGATTTGCCATTNATTATTCTTNTTTAATATGTAGAGCTTAATTCATCAGCAGCCTTAGTTAAAACACCAATAACATCATCTGTTAATTTTCCAGATTTAATTGTCTCCATTGTCTTTTTGTGTTTTGCGTTTAAAAAGTCAATATATTTTCTTTCAAATTCTTTAACCTTATTTACAGGAACTTTTCTAAGTAAATTTTTAGAGCCTGCAAAAATAATTGCTACTTGATCCTCAACAGTAAATGGATCATTTTGTGCTTGTTTTAAAATTTCTACATTTCTCTTTCCTTTTTCGATAACGTTTAATGTAGCGTCATCTAAATCAGAGCCGAATTTAGCAAAAGCTTCAAGTTCTCTAAATTGAGCTTGATCTAATTTAAGTGTTCCCGAAACTTTTTTCATAGCCTTAATTTGAGCCGAACCACCAACCCTAGAAACTGAAATACCTACNTTAATTGCTGGTCTTACACCNGAGTTGAAAAGNTTTGATTCCAAAAATATTTGACCATCAGTAATGGAAATTACATTAGTAGGAATATATGCAGAAACATCNCCCGCTTGTGTTTCAATAATTGGTAACGCGGTTAAAGATCCNCCTCCTTTNACTANAGACTTTAAAGAAGAAGGTAAATCGTTCATGTCTTTTGCAATTGCATCATCTGCTATTACTTTAGAAGATCTTTCTAATAATCTTGAGTGTAAATAGAAAACGTCTCCAGGATAAGCTTCTCTACCTGGTGGTCTTCTTAATAAAAGTGACACTTCACGATATGCTACAGCTTGTTTTGATAAGTCGTCATAAATAATAAGTGCAGGTCTTCCTGTATCTCTAAAATATTCTCCAATTGCAGCTCCAGCAAAAGGAGCATAGACTTGCATTGGCGCAGGGTCTGAGGCGTTAGCAGCTACTATAGTAGTATAAGCCATCGCACCTTTATCTTCAAGGGTTTTTGCAATTCCTGCAACTGTCGATGCCTTTTGTCCAATTGCAACATAAATACAATAAACAGGCTCTCCAGCATCATAAAATTCTTTCTGATTTAAAATTGTATCAATACAAACAGTTGTTTTTCCAGTTTGCCTATCGCCAATTACTAATTCTCTTTGTCCACGACCAACTGGAATCATTGCATCAATAGATTTTATACCTGTCTGCAACGGCTCATTTACTGGCTGTCTAAAAATAACACCAGGAGCTTTTCTCTCAAGAGGCATTTCATATAGTTTGCCTTCAATATTCCCTTTTCCGTCAATAGGTTTCCCAAGTGCGTTTACTACTCTTCCTACTATTTTCTCTCCAACATTAATGGAAGCAATTCTTTGGGTTCTTTTTACAGTGTCTCCTTCGCTAATCTCTTTTGAAGGGCCTAGTAAAACAACTCCTACATTATCTTCCTCAAGATTAAGTACAATTCCTTCAAGTCCAGAATCAAACTGAACTAGTTCACCGTACTGAACATTAGATAATCCGTAAACTCTGGCAATTCCATCACCTACTTGTAGTACTGTTCCCACTTCATCTAAAGAAGCNGANGCNTCTAATCCTGTTAATTGTTTTTTAAGTATTGCTGAGACTTCAGCAGGTTTAATTTGTGACATAACCTATGATGTTGATAAATTAGTGTTTTTTGTAAATTCTTGTTTTATAGTTTTAAGCTTGTTTTTAAAACTGGCATTGTATTCAATATCTCCTAATCTTAATACAAACCCGCCAATTAGACTGTTGTCTATTTTGTTGGTTAAAATTGTTTTCTTATTAGTCAATTTAGAAATAATTTCTAATACGTGAGATTTCATCTCATCGTTTAAAGGGACTGCAGTTGTAACTAACGCTGACTGAATTCCTTTGTGGTCTTTATATAATTCAATAAACTTAAAAGATATTGTTTCCAAAATATCAATTCTGTTGTTTTCTGAAAGAACATTGATTAAGCTAATCGAAAGTTCGCTAAGGTTTTTAAAAATTAAATTAAGTGTACTTAATTTAACACTGTTCTTAACAACTCTACTCTCGGCTAAAGACTGTAAATTTTCGTTTTCTTTGAATGTATTAAGAACTATTTGCATGTCAGAATACATTGATTCAAGACTATCTTTTTCAATAGACTCTAAAATTAATGCTTTAGCATAACGAATTGCAGCTCTGTTTGTCTTCATTTATTTTAACGTAACTTCTTTAACAAGGTCTTTAACTAATTTCATCTGAGTTTTATCATCAGACAATTTTTCTTTTAAAACTTTTTCAGCGATATCAATAGAAAGCCCTGCAACTTGGTTTTTTAAATCAACTATAGCCGCATTTTTTTCGTTTTGAATAGTTTCTTGTGCTTGAGAAATAATTTTTTTAGCCTCACTTTTAGCCTCACTTTTAGCCTCATCGATTAGCTGTTGCTTAATTTCTCTTGCTTCTTTTAAAAGCGAATCTCTCTCAGATCTAGCTTTTTTTAAAGTCTCTTCATTATCGGATTGTAAAGAAGCCATTTCTTCTTTAGCTTTTTCAGCAGAAAGCAATGCGTTTTTTATTCCTTCTTCTCTTTCATTCACNGCATCCAAAATAGGCTTCCAAGCAAATTTCTTAAGTAAAAGAATTAAGAAAATGAATATCACTGTTTGCCAAAAAAACAAACCAATCGAAAATTCAGTTATAAGTTTTTCCATTTTTTTTCAATATTAAATTATCTTTTTACAGCACGCTTTCCAATGGTCGGCTNTGCTGTAAAAAGTTTTGATAATTGACTATAGTGCAAAAAGTGCAGCAAAGCCTATACCTTCAACAAGGGCAGCTAAAATAAGAGCAGCAACTTGAATTTTTCCACTAGCATCAGGCTGACGTCCGATAGCTTCCATAGCTCCCTTTCCTGTCAATCCGATTCCAATTCCAACTCCAATTACTACTAATCCTCCACCTACGATTACTGGTATTTCCATATTTATATAATTTTAATTAAACATTCTTTTTTAATGATCCTCCTCCGCAACTGCAAATCCAAAATACAATGCTGATAGCATTGTGAAAATATAAGCTTGTAATAACGCTACTAAAATCTCAATAATNGAGATAAAAAAAGCTAGTCCAAACGATAAACTTGAGCCAAGATATCCTTTGAAAATAAACATCAACCCAATTAAACTGTAAAGCACAATATGCCCTGCTTGAATATTAGCATATAATCTAATAAGCAGTGAAAATGGCTTAATGAAAACACCTAAAAGTTCTATTGGAGCCAATACTATTTTTATCAAGACAGGTACACCTGGCATCCAAAAAATATGCCCCCAATAACTTTTATTTGCTGTGAAATTTGTAATTATAAACGTGAGNAGCGCTAACGAAAAAGTAACTGCAATGTTTCCAGTTACATTNACTCCTAGTGGTGTTAGACCTAACATGTTTAAAAACCAAACAAAGAAAAATACTGTTAGTAAAAAACTCATGTAGTTTTTATATTTCTTTTCTCCAATATTTGGGATTGCAATTTCATCTCTGATATATAAAATTATTGGCTCAAAGAATCTGCCCAAACCTTTTGAAATCCCTTTATTTTTAGCAAATGATTTCGCTAATCCTGAAAAAAGCAAAAACATTAAAATTGCAACAAGAATAATGGAAGCAACATTTTTTGTTATTGAAAAATCAAGTGGAGTTTCGTTTAAGGGATGATGATCGCTGTCATAATCGAAAACACCTTCTTTATTGGTTTTATATATTTTACTATCGTGGTAATTTAACTTGTAATAGTTTCCGTTACTTTCAACTACTTTCTTTCCGTGTTTTAGAGCTGAAGACATGAAAAAATGAAATCCATTGTCGTATAATATGACTGGAAGAGGAATTTCTATATAAACCTTTTTACCAGTTTCTTCGTCAACCCAAGATGTAATTGAGTAAGAATGGCTGTCTTTTAAATGATGAGTAATATATTCTTTTATTTCTGTTTTAAGACTTCCTTCTTTCTTAGGGTCTTTTATTTTATTGTCATTTGGAGCTGCAGAAATTGTAAGCCCAAAAATCAAGGCAAATATTATGATTATAGAATGTTTTAAATTTTTCAACTTAAGCCTTGCTTATTGGATTAAAATATGTGCGCAAATGTAAGGTTATTAACTAAAAAACAAAAATTAAGAAAGAAGAAAATTTAAAGAATATTAATTTATTTTTTTTAGTTGTTTTATTAAGATGTAAAACGACAATGCCACCCCTATTAAAGTCAAGGTAATTGTAAAGGTTTTATCATAATTATGATTTCTGTCAATATACTTTCCAAGTGAAGCTGAACAAAAAATTGTAACACCCATTTGGGTTACAAGACCAATAAAAACAATAAAAGGGTTACGCTGTTTTTTCAGAATGCGTTTTTTCGGTTGAAGAGAGAGCCTTCATTTTTTTTGCGCCTTTCATCGAAATGCTTGCGTCAACATTTGCTCCAGACTCAACTGCTAACTTACCTGCTACAACCTCCCCTTCAATTCTAGCTGAAGATTTTAATGATAAAATACCTGAAACATCTAAGTTGCCTTTAATAGTTCCTGCAATATCCGAGTTTTCACAAACAATCTTTCCAGAAACAACACCTTCCTCGCCAATAACGACTTTCCCAGAGGTTGAAATAGTCCCTTCAACTTTTCCGTCAATTCTAAAATCTGCTTGAGAAGTTATGTTACCAACAATTACTGTTGTTTTTTCTATAATATCAATTTTATTTGATTCTCTATTTTGTTGCATCTGTTTGTTATTTGATAAATTAAACGCCATATTATTAATTCAAGTCTAAAGTCTTGTAAATCAGTATGTTTTTATACTGGGAGGACAAAGCTACAAAATTATTTTTAAGTCGTAATTCGGGGTTTTTAACAGTTATTTTTAAAGCTGCATCCTCTGCTTTTTCTTTAGTTTCAAAATCGTGAATGACCAGCAGTTTGTTTTGATAATTATACACGTCAAAAGAGACCCTATTATTATTCAAATCGCTGATTATTCTACTTTTAATTTTTGAAAGTTCGCTTTTATTAAAATCTGTATTGCTTACAATAAATATTAGCTTAAAACCTTTTGAAGCCTTTAAGCTGCTTGGCTTTTTCCATTTTCTGTCAATCATAGAAACAGTTTTCTTTAAATCAATAGCGGTTTTATTATCTGAGTATTTTTTTGAAATTTCTTTGAGAAGCTCAGTGTATTTTTCTATACCCTCTAATCTTCCATAAGACTGAGCTCTAAGTAATTCCAGATCAACTTTAATTCCTTCTTTTTCAACAATATCAATATTTAAGTCTACTGATTTTATAATTTTTTCAAAATCTTGATTGTTAAACATTTTAGCCAAACTGTCTCTAAGAGCTAAAGATTTGTTTTCATCCATTAATATGTTTGGATCTTTTAATAAAATTTTTGCAAATCTAGAAAGCGAATCGCTGGCTATAATGTCCTTTTTAATTTCTATATATTTTTCATTGTTTTGAATCTTATACAATTTATAAAGCAAATATTTGGCTTTGGTGGCTCTGTTTGAATTTAGGTGTTTAGACAAATATTGAATTAAAACGGTTTCTGCGAGCTTATAATTTTTGTACTTAAAAACGTATAATTCTGCCAACTCCAGTTTAGATAAGTCCATAAGATTGTTGAGACTATCTTTTTGAAATTCAGAAAAGGGTATGTCTTTGTATAGTGCTAAAAATTGAGTTTCATTTTCAGAAACAACTTCGCTGGCATTCTCCTCGCTAGAAATGTTATTGGACGATATATTCTTTTTTAATATCGACTTTTCAGATCTCCAATAAGTATTACGTTCTCTGTTCCCCCAAACAGTCTTAAAAGATTCGATTCCTAGGGTGACTATTTTGTCGTTATAAAAATAAAAATCAGTTTTTTTAAAAGCTACGTCTTGTCTTGCTTTGATAGGATTTGATTTTTCAGATTGTTGTTTGTTTTCTAAACTGATTGATTTTAAAATTTTATCTAACTTTTTTTTATTATAGCTTGAAATTCTTATTAAACTATCATAAAAAATCAGATTTTCTTCTAAATCAACAACTTTTTGAATTCCCTTCTTTTGTCTTTCGTAAAACCAAAATTCTTTGGATTTTTTATCTAAAACCTGAAGTGTACTGTCTAAATATCTTCCTGCCGTTAAGAAATTTGTGTCGTTAAAATTTAGTTCAGAAAACTTTATGTAAGCTTTTGATTTTAATTTTTTATCTGACGGGTTTTCTTTTATCGACAGGTTTAAAAAATTCTTTGCCATGGCAACTGAGTCGTTAGAGAAAAGAAGTTTAGAATAATTGTAATAAATTTTATCCAAGTAGGGTTTGTTTTCTTCATTTTTAATCAGTTTCAAAAATTCCTTTTCTGATTCTGAAGAACTTGAATATAAAAGGGTTCTGACCTTTGCGTTGATAAAAATATTTCTTGAAATTTTTCTTTTAAAGTTTAAAATTTTATTGAAAGTGGTTTTTGCAGAATCTGTTTCATTTTGTTTTTCATACAATTGACCTTTTATATATAAAAGTCTTGCTTTGTGATTTTTATCTTCGGAGTTTCTTTGAGCAAATTCAAGAGTTTTCAAAGCTTCACTAGTTTTGTTGAGTTTTAAATACGCCATAGACAATACAGAGTTGGCTTTTGCAACAATTTCTATACTGTTTTTTTTATTCTTTAAAAGTTCTTGCAGAAGTTCAACGGCTACAAGCTCTTGCTCTAGACGAATGTTAGATCTTGCTTTCCAAATAACAGACTCCTTCCAAGCTTGATTATCAATATTTAATTTGTACACTTGATTAAAAGCGTCAATTGCCTGTACATATCTTTGGTCTAGATATCTTGCTTTTCCAAGCATTAAATACGCTTCTTGCGTTTTAGGGTTGTATTGTACTCCGNTAATTAGCATGGAATGTTTTTGAATGGCTTTNGCTGCTTTTTCCTCAGCTTTCAAAAAANTTTTATTTTCNAGACCGTCAACAGTAATGATTTTNTTTGTAGACTCGATTGGTTCAACTGGCAAAATTTCCCAAAAGTCTTCTTTATAGGATTTTAAAAAACTTTCTTTGCCTTCTTTAATTGATTCGTTTCCGTTAAATAAAACATTAAACGTGGAAACTGTTGAATGATACCGCTTATTTAAGGTTTTGTTTTTCTGAGTTGAACAACCCAAAAATAATATTATGATAACTAATGATGTTACTTTTTTCAAACTTATGTTTCATTAATTAAAAAGCNTTAGCTTCTTTATTAATCAAAATAATGAAATTTAATTTTATTATCCCTTGAAATAAGCTTCTAATTCTTTAAGGGTTTCCTTATTTGTCTTTATGTCTTTTATAAGTTTCCCTTTTTCAAGAAGGACGATTCGGTCACAAACTTCAGTAACGTCTTGAATATCGTGACTTGAAACAAGTACAGTTGTGTCTTTATACCTGCTTAAATCTTTTATTATTTCTTTGAGCTTAATTTGTGTAGAGGGATCAAGATTTGCAAACGGCTCATCTAAAATTATNACTTTTGGCTCTCCAATTAAGGCCGCTATTACACCTACTTTTTTTTGATTTCCTTTAGAAAGATCTCTTAAATATTTCTTTCCTCCTAAAATCTCGCCGTGGAAAAAATCTTCAAATTTTAAAACAAAATTATCTACTTGAATTTTTGAAAGCCCTCTCAGTTCACCAATAAAGTAAAAATATTCCTCGGGCATTAAGTATCCAATTAAAAAGGTCTCGTCTAAAAAAGCTGTTGTAAAAGACTTCCAGTTTTCACTTGAAGAAACTTCAACGTCATTATTAATTACTTTTCCTTTTGTTGGTTTTATTAAATCCAGTAAACAACTAAAAAGCGTTGTTTTTCCCGCTCCATTATTTCCAATTAACCCAAAAGTTTGACCAGATGGGATTTCTAGTGATAGAATNTCTAATACGGTTTGTTTTGAATATTTTTTAGTGAGATTTTCAATTTTAATCATAACAACTAATTTGTTTTGTAGGCTTTAAGTGTTGAATATTTTTCTGTTTTGTAAGCTTTCATAATAAGATTAAATGCAATAGGTTTTAGAAGTATTCCAAGCGTTCCTAAGGCAGCAACAGCCAAGCACCCTGTAAAGTGATCATAATATTGACTTGTAAAAGAATAAACCAAAACAGGTAAAAGAATTTGAGGAAACCCAACCAGCATTGTTTTAGCGTTAAATGCTTTTTTGTCTCCAAAAGCGTTAGCGCTTGAATTTAAATCAATTGGAGATTTTGTGTAAGC
>JGI26114J46594_1000110_pt1 | contig 22030 bp, 21 predicted proteins | sample AOAMet1_18_M0_10_2_FD_46594 | JGI IMG/M metagenome (IMG submission 46594) | reverse complement strand
TTACAACCACTGAGCAGTCTGTAAAACTTTATGATAAAAAAACAGAAACATATCCAGTAGATGTTCCATTAACAATGCTTTTTGGTGATTTACCAATTACTGATATAAAAGTTTCAACTGATGAAAAGACATTTTTTAATGATAGCGTCTCATCAGAATACTCATTTAAAGAAACTCTTAAAAATGTTCTCCAACATCCAACAGTTGCCAGTAAGTCTTTCTTGATAACTATTGGAGATAGAACTGTTGGAGGAATGGTAGCGAGAGATCAATTCATTGGGCCTTATCAGGTTCCAGTTTCAGATTATTCAATGAGCTTAAGATCTTTTACATCATCGGGTGGCGAGGTTTTAACAATTGGTGAAAAGCCTACTATTGCTATAAATAACCCAGCTGCATCAATGAGAATGGCAATGGCAGAAGCCTTGCTAAATATGTCAGGTGTTTATATTAAAGGCCTTGATGAGGTACAGGTATCAGCTAATTGGATGGCTGCAACAGGTGAAGGAGTAGAAGACTTATCACTAAGAGATGGTGTAGAGGCCTTATCTGAGTGCTGTGTTAGCTTAAATATATCTGTTCCTGTTGGTAAGGACTCCTTATCTATGAAAACTAAATGGCAGGAAGATAAGAGTGATTATGTAGTAAAAAGTCCATTATCAGGAGTCATTACAGCTATGGCTCCAGTAGAAGATGTGCGTGTTGCAGTAACACCCGAGCTAGATACAGATATTCAATCAAAAATTTTACATGTAAAGCTAAATGATAAAAAAAGGCTTGCGGGATCAATATTTTCTCAGGTAACTGAGTCACAGTTTCAAGAAACACCTGACATAGACGATATGCAGCTATTAAAAATAATGTTTAATACTGTCCAAGGATTGGTAGCACAAAATAAAATCTTAGCCCTTCATGATATTTCTGATGGAGGGTTGATGATCACTCTTCTTGAAATGGCATTTACTAAAAAGGTCGGTCTTGATTTGTCATTAGATAAACTAGCAAAAGACGATTTAAATTCAACTTTCTTTTCTGAAGAGGCTGGCATTGTTATTCAGGTAGCTGAAAAGTTTTTTGATGAAGTTACTCACGAACTTACAAAAGTAGGCCTGATTGCTGCTTCGGTTGGTGAAATATCTTCTTCAAAAGAAATTGTTATTAGCTCTTCTGATGGTGAGCTATTCAGAGATTCAGTAATTAATTTGGAGAAATATTGGAGAGAGGTAAGTCACTCTATTCAATCTATAAGAGACAATGAATCCGTTGCAAATTCTGAAATCGGACTTTTAGATGATATTAACCACAAGGGCTTATTCGCAGAAGATCAATTTAACGAAAATGACGTTAAGTCATTTGCGTAACAAACAATAAACCAAAAGTTGCTATCTTGAGAGAGCAAGGGGTTAATGGGCAAATGGAAATGGCCGCTGCATTTTCTTTAGCAGGCTTTGAGGCAGTAGATGTTCATATGCAAGATCTTCTTGATAAAAGAGTAAACCTTAAAGACTTTAATGGTATGGCTGCATGCGGGGGTTTTTCGTATGGTGATGTTTTAGGTGCAGGGGGAGGCTGGTCAAAAACTATTTTGCATAATGGGTTTGTTAAAGACCAGTTCCAAGAATTTTTTGCCAATACTTCAACTTTTGCTCTAGGAGTTTGTAATGGTTGTCAGATGATGTCCAAGTTAAAGGATATTATTCCAGGAGCTGAGCTTTGGCCTTCATTTGAAAAAAATCTTTCTGATCAGTTTGAGGCTCGACTAGCTCAAGTAAAAGTTCAAAAAAGTGATTCTATATTGCTGTCAGGTATGGAAGGTTGGTCACTTCCAATAGCATCAGCACACGGCGAAGGTCTTGCTAACTTTAATGGAAACAATTTAGATGGTTTAGTTAAGGCAAATCAGTTAGCTTTAAATTTTGTAAACTCGTCAGGAAACACAACCGAAACCTACCCGTTAAATCCAAATGGATCAGTTGAAGGGGCTACTGGAGTTACCGCAGCAAATGGAAGGGTGACTATAATGATGCCGCATCCAGAAAGAGTTTTTAGAAAGTTGCAAATGAGCTGGAAGCCAAATCATTGGAAAGAATTTTCACCTTGGATGCAGATTTTTATTAACGCAAGAAAATTTTCAGAATAGAGATTATTCCCAAAGTGTTATATCTTCATCTCTAAAGATATAGTTATCCGTTTTGCTGTCTTCAAGATAGTACTTTAAAGTTCTTTCAACTGTTGGGAATGCTAACTCATCCCAAAGAATTTCATCTTTTGCAAAAAGTTTTACTTCCATACTTTCAGAAGTAGGTCCAAAATTTTCATCAAGCAAATCAGCTAAGTAAAAAAGATGGATTTGGTTGATATGAGGAAGACTAAACATTGTATAGGGCATTAATACCTTAGCCTCAGAGCCTGTTTCTTCCATGGTTTCACGTAAAGCTCCGGCTTTTGTAGTTTCAGCATTTTCCATGAAACCTGCAGGGAGTGTCCATAGGCCTTTTCTTGGATGTATATTTCTTTTGGCCATCAAAATCTTACCATTTCTAATACACAGAGCGCCCACAATCATATTTGGGTTGGTATAAAAAATTTTATTACATTCTTCGCAGAAATATCTTTTTAAGTGATCGTCTTTTGGGACAATGAATTTTAATTTTGAGCTTCCGCAATCTGAGCAATATTTCAATTTTTTTTCCTAAATAAAGTATAAGGATGATTAAAAAGTTAAACTTACCTTAATGATAGACAGCATAAAGCAAAAGCTTGAAAAACTAAATCTCCATGAGCCAACTTCATATAAAAAAGCTGGAGTTTTTGTAGGTATTTTGTATTTTGATGAGTATAAAAATGATCCTGAAATTTTATTTACCAAAAGGTCTAATAAGGTTTCTACCCATTCTGGCGAGACAAGTTTTCCTGGGGGTAAGTGGGAGGATGGAGATAAAGATTTATACCATACATCATTAAGAGAATCCTTTGAGGAAATATCTCTAGATGTAGCAAATGTTAGTAAATTAGGTCAGCTTGATTATCTTATCTCTCGACATAAAATTGAGGTCCATCCTTATGTTGGACTTATAGAATCAAAGCAAAATCTAATACCTAATGAAGAAATTGCTGAAATTTTCTCAGTCCCACTTAGCTACTTATTAAATCATGATAATGTAATTGAGAATGAGCTAGAAAGAGATAATATGAAGATAATAGTTCCGAGTTGGGTTTATAATGGACATAGGATATGGGGTCTTACAGCCATGATCACAGCAGATTTTTTAAATATCTGTTTTGAGGCTAATATAGGAACTGATTTACGGGTTATAAGAAAACATTATGATAATTGATTTAGGCAATAAAACTCTCCAAACCGATGGTGATGATTTTTATATAGCTCCAAACGCGACAGTTATTGGTGATGTACAACTATCTAAAGATGCCAGTATTTGGTTTAACGCAACTTTGAGAGCTGACAACGAGCCCATTTTGATTGGAGAAGGCTCCAATGTTCAAGATGGAGCAATAATCCATACCGATCCAGGATTTAGAACTACTATAGGCAAATATGTAACAGTAGGTCATATGGTCATGCTTCACGGATGTGAAATTGGAGATGGAAGTCTTATTGGAATAGGGTCCGTTGTATTAAATGGTGCAAAAATTGGTAAGAATTGTATTATTGGTGCTAAGGCTCTTATAACAGAAGGGATGGAGATACCAGATGGATCAATGGTTTTAGGCATGCCAGGAAAAATTAAAAAAACTTTGAGTGAAGATGAGCAACAGTTAGTCTCATTAGGCGCTCATCATTACATTGAAAATTATAAAAAATACAAAGAAACTGCAACGATAAAATGAATACCAGCGAAATAAGACAATCATTTCTTAAATTTTACGAATCTAAAAATCATCAAGTTGTGGACTCAAGCTCACTTATTCCAGTTAATGATGAAACACTATTATTTACTAATGCTGGCATGGTTCAATTCAAAGATGTTTTTTTAGGAACTGATAAAAGGAAATATGAACGTGCTACATCGTCGCAAAGGTGTATCAGAGCAGGTGGCAAGCACAATGACCTTGAGAATGTAGGATACACACTTAGGCACCATACTTTTTTTGAGATGCTAGGAAATTTTAGTTTTGGAGACTACTTTAAAGAGGATGCCATCAAATATGCATGGGAGTTTTTAACAGAAGTTTTAAAGCTAGATGAAAAAAAACTATGGATTTCTGTTTATAAAGATGACGATGAGGCGGCTGATATATGGAAAGATATTATTGGTGTTGATCCAAAAAGAATCGTTAGACTTGGCGATGAAGATAATTTCTGGTCTATGGGTGAAACAGGCCCATGCGGACCTTGTTCAGAAATATATTATGACCATGGTGACCATATTGAAGGAACTCCTCCAGGATCTGATGGAGATGAGGGTGATAGATTTGTAGAAATATGGAATCTTGTTTTTATGCAGTTTAATAGAAATGATGCTGGTGAAATGAACCCATTACCAAAACCATCTGTTGACACTGGTATGGGCTTAGAAAGAATTGCTGCGGTTATGCAAGGCGTCAATTCAAATTATGAAACTGATTTATTTAAAGACCTTATTAGCGCATCTGAAAGGGTCCTTGGTGAAAAAAATAGCCCGTCACATAAAGTTATTTCTGATCATATAAGATCTACTAGCTTTCTAATAGCTGATGGAATTATCCCAGAAAATGAAGGTAGGGGTTACGTTCTCCGAAGGATTCTTAGAAGAGCTATTCGTCATGGGTACAAAATGGGAGCAACCAAACCTTTTTTAAATGAATTGGTAAAAGATCTAGCTGAGCTAATGCAGGACGCTTATCCAGCCTTAACTGAAAAAAATGAATTTATTACAAAGACCATAAAAGATGAAGAAATTAAATTCTTTGAAACTCTAGAAAAAGGAATTGGGATATTAGATGAGGCCATAAACAATATATCAGGAGATACTATTCCAGGAGATGTTGTATTTAAGCTTCATGATACTTTTGGTTTTCCGTATGACTTAACTGCTGATATTGCTAGAGAAAGAAATCTGCAAATAGATGAAGCTGGCTTTACAGCCGCAATGAAGCATCAGAAGGAATCATCTAAGGCTGGTAGCAGTTTTGTTTCTAAACTTCCTGCAGCATCCGGTATAGATGAAACTGAATTTCTTGGATATGAGCTTTTAAGTTCAGATTCAAATGTATTAGTTTTGTGGAAAGATCAAAATAGGGTTGAGTCCGCTGGTGAATCTGAAGAAATATTTATAGCATGTGATAAAACTCCATTTTATGGGGAATCAGGTGGTCAAATTGGAGACAAGGGAGAGTTTAGCTCTTCTGAATCAACTGGAATTATTTTAGATTGTAAGAAGCAGGGAAAGGTATTTCTTCATAAAGCAATAGTAAAGTCAGGAACATTAAAAACAGGTGACCTTATTAGAATGAATGTAGAGAAGGATAAAAGAAATGCTATTGCAATTCATCATTCATCCACTCATTTAATGCATGCAGCTCTTAAACAAGTACTGGGAGATCATGTCCAACAAAAAGGGTCACTAGTTGATGAAAATAAATTAAGATTTGATTTCTCACATTCAAAACCATTATTAAAAGAAGAAATATCAGCTATTGAAGATCTGGTTAACAGAGAATCACTAAACAATGAAGAGGTTACCACTCAAAACATGCAGCTCGAAGTTGCAATGAAATCAGGTGCCGAAGCTTTATTTGGTGAAAAATATGAAGATGAAGTAAGAGTTTTAAGTATGGGAAATGAGTCATTTTCTGTTGAGTTGTGCGGCGGAACCCATGTTTCGAGGACTGGTGATATAGGCACATTTTTAATTACNAATCAATCAAGTGTTGCATCTGGANTAAGAAGANTTGAGGCCGTAGCAGGAAAAGTNGCTCTTAAACATCTAAAAGAAATNCAAAGAATCAATGAAGAACTTCAGCAAAAATTAAATATTCCTGCAGATGGTATTGTAGATAAAGTTNAGTCCTTGATTCAAGAAAACAAGAAATTAAAAAAGACTGGAAGCATAGATACGACTGAGACAGAAATTGCATTTGCAGAATCATGTGAAATAAATGATTGGGTCCTNTCAATTGAGCAAATCTCGATAGATGACAATAAATCGTTAAGAGGCATGGTTGATGCAAAGAAAAAAACCATTGCTAAAGGCTCTATTATTTTACTTAATGTTCAAGGCAATAAGATAGCTGTCGTTTGTGGTGTAACTGATAACATTGTTGATCAAATTTCAGCAAAAGACATCGTTAGTAATATATGTGAGGCCATCAACGGAAGAGGCGGGGGTCGTCCCGACTTTGCCCAAGGTGCTGGTGAAACAGAAAATATTAAAGAATTCGTGACATCTATTTCAAATTCAGTAAAATCTCTCGCAAGCTCGTAATTAAATATGTCTAGAATGATAGTTCAAAAGTTTGGAGGCACATCTGTAGGTTCTGAAGAACGTATAGCTTCTGTTGCACAAATAATTCAAAAAGCATCCATTGATAACTCTGTCATTGTTGTAGTTTCTGCTATGAGTGGTGAAACCAATAGACTGATTAAATTAGCTAAAAGTTTTGGTGAAAACCCAAGTAAAAGAGAGTTTGATGCTCTTATCTCAACTGGAGAAAAGGTTAGTGCTGCTCTTTTGGCAATGGCTCTTCATCAAATTGGTGTAAAAGCAAAATCATACACTGCCTCTCAAATATCAATGAGGACAACAGATAGTTACTCTAAAGCAAAAATACTTGATGTTGATGGTCAAAAAATTCAGGATGCTTTAAACCAAGGAATAATTCCAATCATCACAGGATTTCAAGGCATTACCGAATCTGGAGATGTAACAACTTTAGGAAGAGGCGGGTCTGATACAACAGCTGTTGCAATTGCTGCACAAATGAAAGCTGAGAGGTGTGATATTTATACTGATGTTGATGGTATTTACACAACTGACCCTAGGGTAGTTCCAGAAGCTAAAAAATTAGATAAGATTACTATGGAAGAAATGCTCGAGATGGCTGGCCAAGGAGCGAAAGTAATTCAAATCAGAGCAGTTGAGTTTGCAAATAAATATAATGTACCAGTAAGGGTTTTATCAAGTTTTGAGCCAGGCAGTGGTACTCTAATATCTCTTGAGGAGAAAGATATGGAAAATGGATTAGTATCTGGAATTGCATTTCAGAAAGATCAAATGAAATACACTTTACATGGAGTAAGCGATACTCCCGGTATTGCTTATTCTATTNTAGGNCCATTAAGTGACGCTAATATCGAAGTAGATGTCATAGTNCAAAATATAAGTGTTGATGGAAAAACAGATTTCACCTTTACTGTTTCAAAAGAAGACGAGCATGCAACATCTGAAGTTATCAAGCAAATGAAAAATTCTTTAGAGTTTGATGATGTTATTNTTGATTCACAAATTGCAAAAGTTTCANTAGTTGGTGTTGGAATGAGAACTCATGCTGGTATAGCTAGTACTGCTTTNAAAGCTCTNTCAGAAAATGATGTGAATATACAAATGATAAGTACATCAGAAATTAAAATAACAATTGTAATAAATGAAAGTGCAGTAACAAAGGCGGTAAAAGCGCTGCATGAAGCTTTTGAGCTGGAGAAATAATATGTATGATTTAATTTTTAAAAACTGCAAAATAGTAAATGAAAGTAAAATTCTAGAAGCAGATATCGCAATCAAAAACAATAGAATTGAATTAATTCAAAACACTATTGATTCTGAATCAAAAAAAGTTGTTGATCTAGAAGGAAGGTATGTATTACCTGGGCTTATCGATGATCAAGTACATTTTAGAGAACCTGGGCTTACCCATAAAGGTGATATAGCAACTGAGTCTAGGGCTGGGCTTGCTGGAGGAGTAACGAGTTATTTTGAAATGCCTAATGTTAATCCTACAACTACTACAAACGAAAATTTAAGCAAAAAATTTGCTATTGCTAGTACTAAATCTTTATCTAACTATTCCTTTCATCTGGGTGCAAGCAACACAAATATCGAAGAAATAAAGCGAGTTGATACTAGTCAGGCTGCAGCATTAAAAGTTTTCATGGGAGCCTCTACTGGTGAAATGTTGGTTGATAGTCTTGATGCGCTTGATGATATTTTTAACTACTCACCACTTATTGTAGTAACTCACTGCGAAGACCAAACCACAGTCAAAAAGAACGAAAAATTATTTTTTGAAAAATATGGTGATGAGCTATCAGCACAGCAGCATCATCTAATTAGGGATGTAGAAAGCTGCTATTTATCTAGTTCTTTAGCTGTTAGTNTGGCTAAAAAATATGATTCAGATCTCCATGTATTTCANCTTACTACAGANAAAGAGATGGACTTATTCTCAAAAGGAGATGTGAGTGGAAAAAAAATTACATCTGAAGTTTGTGTNCATCATATGCACTTTAATGAAGGTGATTATGCAGAGCTTGGNAATCAAATAAAATGTAATCCATCAATAAAAGAAGAATCAGATAGGCTGGCNCTTATTAAAGCCCTTCATGAAGATAAAATTGATATNATTGCTACCGATCATGCTCCTCATACATGGGATGAAAAAATGAGAAAGTATCAAGATGCTCCAGCTGGCNTNCCTTTAGTTCAACATGGGCTTCAAATCTTATTAGATTTTTACCATCAAAATATCTTAAGCCTTCAAACTATTGTTGAAAAAACTACTCACAATGTTGCCAAAAGATTTCAGGTCAAAGATAGAGGTTTTATAAGAGAGGGCTATTATGCTGACTTGGTGGTTGTTGATATTGATAAAAAATACCAAGTAACAAATGAAAATATTCTATATAAATGCGGCTGGTCTCCATTTTTAGGAAAAACATTTAATTCTTCAATACACATGACTGTTTGTAATGGACATATAGTTTTTGAAGATGGTCAGGTAAAGGAAGATATTCCTCTGGGAATGCAAATAGAATTTGATAGATAATTAGGTATTTTTTTACTATCAAACAGTTATAATCTTTCATCGATTTCGGAGAGTTGGCTGAGTGGTCGAAAGCGCCTCCCTGCTAAGGAGGTATATGGGTAACTGTATCGAGGGTTCGAATCCCTCACTCTCCGCCAGTTAGCCTGATTTAATATCTGATAATATCTTATTTGAAGTTCACACTTCTATACTTATAATAAATTATGAAAATTACAGATAATCTTAAAACCTTTATAAATGGTTACTCCATAGAGGTTACACCTTCAGCTGTATCAAAAATAGATAATCTTTCTATGGTGCTACCTAAAAATACTCGAGTGTATATTGCTCATATTGAAGGAACTCCGATTGAGAATATGATTGAGGCTGCAGTCAAGGTAAGTTCAGAAGGCTTTAAATGTATGCCACATTTCCCAGCAAGGATTATCAAAAATTCTAAAGTACTTGATGACTGGATCACTAGATATAGTAACGAGGCTAATGTTGATGAAGCTCTTATTATAGCTGGGGGCTCAAGTAAGCCATATGGAGACTTTGATTCATCCATCCAATTACTTGAAACTGGATTGTTTGATAAACACCAGTTTAAGAGAATTCATATAGCAGGACACCCTGAGGGCAATAAAGATATTGATCCAAATGGCTCAAATAAAAATGTAATTAAAGCTATCTCATGGAAAAATGAATTCTCAAAAAGAACCGATGCAAATATGGCAATAACTACTCAATTTTGTTTTGAATCTGAGCCAGTTATTAAGTGGGCTAATGATTTAAAAAATACTGGTATCGATCTTCCTATTCATATCGGCATAGCAGGACCAGCAAAACTCCAAACATTAATTAAATATTCAATTGAATGCGGTGTAGGCGCCTCGATGAAAGTTTTACAAAAAAGAGCAAAGGATATTACAAAACTCTTGCTTCCATACAAGCCTAGCTCTATTCTTCACGAATTAGCTTCCTATAAGAAAGATAATCCGAATTTCAATATTGAGCAGGTGCATTTTTTTCCTCTTGGAGGCGTAAAACAGGTAACTGAATTTGTTAAAGAAAGTGCTTAAAAAAGTTCAGATAACATACACCTAGCAGACCCACCACCATATTTCTCTATAGTCGGAAGATCGGAATGGATAATTTTGGTATAAAATTATTTAGCATACTAAGCTGATTTTTTTCCAAGGCGCCATGAGCTCTTGATGACATTATTAAGTATAGATTTCCATCCCTATCTTTTGCCTCTAATGCATTTCCACAAAAATCTAGAATTTGCTCTTTAGAGATTTCCATCACCTCATGATATTTATTAACCTTTTCTTTAATAACTTCCCTGTATTCTGGTTTTATAACCTCATAACAAATACCAATAACTCCAGTTCCAATAAACATAAATACGTCTGTGTGATAAATAGGAGCTCCTTTATGGCTTTCTGTTTCAACTCTAACTAACTCATAAGAATGATCTTCACACCATTTAGTTAGAAGGTTTGGGTCTGTTCTAGGGGATAGGCCTGAGTAAATAATTTTGTTCACTCTATCAAAGACCATGCTACTTGTTCCCTCAAGGAAAATATCTTTGTTTTCATAAGAGGAATAATCATTGGTTAGCTCATATTCCTTACGCAGGTAAGAAATAATTTCTGGGGTTTTCTCCGTTCGCCTATTAGGAGCCAACATACTAAAAATTTGCATTGTTTTATCACTAAATGTCGTAAACCAATTTGGAAAAATATGATCTGGGCATTCCTTGCTTCCTTCAAAACATAAAACACTAATCCCATTAGACTCAAGCTCAAGTTTAAAATCATTAAATTCTTTGATCGCTTTAATTGTAATTATTTTGATATCTTCATTATCACCATCTACCTGATAGTGATTGGATTCTATTGTTTCAGCATTTTTATAAAAGATAGCAGGTTTAATCATTAAGATATGATTTGTTGATTGGCTTGCCATAATAAATTGTATCTAGTGGTTATTCGGTAATGGGCATAGAATACACCTATGAAAGATACATTACAAAAAGATTATTTTGAAAAAGAAGCAATATATGGAGCGTCAAATTATTCGCCATTGCCAGTAGTCCTGGAAAAGGGAGAGGGCACTTATTTGTGGGATATAGATGGCAATAAATACCTAGATATGATGTCAGCATACTCTGCAGTTAGTCATGGTCACTCTCACCCACAATTAGTACAAACTCTTTATGAGCAAGCAAAAAATTAGCTATTTCATCAAGAGCATTTTATACAGAGCCATTTGCTGGATACTTAGAAAAACTATCAAAAGTATCAGGGTTTGAGGCTATTCTTCCTATGAACACCGGCGCTGAAGCAGTTGAAACAGCTATAAAAGCAGCAAGAAGATGGGGTTATTTCACTAAGGGTATTGAAGAGAATAAGGCTGAGATAATTGTTGCAGATGGTAATTTTCATGGGAGAACATCAACCATAGTAGGGTTTTCATCTGACACAGAATATAAAAAAGGGTTTGGCCCATTTGGTGATGGTTTTGTTACTGCAGATTATTGTAGTAATTGCTCATGCGAGACATCGAACTGCATAAAATCAATCGACTCCATAAAAAAACTTATTAATAAAAATACATGTGCTGTTCTTGTAGAGCCTATTCAGGGGGAAGGAGGAATCATTATTCCTAGAGATGGATGGCTTAAACAGCTAAGAGATTTATGTTCTGAAAATAATGTGCTTATGATTCTAGATGAAATTCAATCTGGTCTTGGGCGTACGGGAAAATTATTTGCTTTTCAACATGAAGATATTATTCCGGATGGACTAATTCTTGGGAAAGCACTTGGAGGCGGTTTAATTCCTGTCTCAGCTTTCTTAAGCTCTAGAGAGGTAATGGATCATTTTGATCCAGGATCACATGGTTCAACATTTGGTGGTAACCCACTTGCAGCAGCAGTTGCTTCAAAAGCCATTGATTTGCTTTATGAAGATAAGCTTATTAATAATAGTCATGATTTGGGTTTATATTTCTTAAATGAACTTAAGGCGTTGGATTTTACTTTCATAAAAGAAGTTAGAGGAAAAGGACTATGGATTGGCCTAGAGCTATCTAATGCCCCTATGCCTGCAAAAAATATATGTAAACTTCTTTTAAAAGAAGGAATGCTTTGTAAAGAGACTCATGAAACTGTCATAAGGTTTGCACCTCCACTCATGATTCAAAAATCAGAAATTGACTGGGCATTAGAAAAAATTAAAAAAGTTTTTTCTTCTCTCTAGCTTTGAACTAAAATACTCTAATGAAATACCCATTTAATATATCCAAGAAAGAATTAAAAGATTATCTATTTGAATTAAAAGAAGTTTGCATTATTGAGCACGAAGATAATTGGTTTAAAGAAAAATCACATACAAAGCTTTACCCAAATGTGAACGAGGCAAAACTAAAAGTTGCAAAGCCACATTATTGGATAATTAATGCAGTAGAAAAATATGAAGATGAAGATTGCGAGGATAAGGAACTTGCCTTGATAGAGCTTGGGCAGCTTGTATTTAAATCAAACTATTATTCTCAAAAATTAACTTCTGAAACTGAGAATGAAGAGGCTAAAAAGGACCTTGTTTCATCTCTTAGATTTTTGAATATTACAGATGCCGTTATAGCAACTCAGGTTGTTTCTATGGATACTCCTAAATATGCACGTTTTGATATGTCAGAAGATGATGCGCTTGATCTTATTAGTTCATGGGATTAATTCTGAATGCCTACTTCTTTTGAATTATCAGTATGGAATGAAATAGAAAAAATTCCATATGGTGAGACTAGATCATATAAAGATATTGCTATAAACCTTGGCAAACCAAATGCTTCAAGAGCTGTTGCAAATGCATGTGGCAAAAACCCAAATCCCATTATAAGGCCCTGTCACAGGGTCATATGCTCAAATGGAATGATTGGAGGTTATAGCGCCCCTGGAGGCGCCATAGAAAAGTTGAGGCTTTTAAAACAAGAGGGTGCTATTAAGAATTGTTAAGGAAAGTATCAACCTTGTAGTATAAGAAATTATAGTGGTCTGATTTCATCCTATTTCTTTTTGTGAAAGCTAAAATCTCATTTAAAGAATTAAAAATCTCTGCCTTAGATACTTCATCATATGGAGCATCTGAAAAACCTTCGATTAATAAATCTATATATGTTGACTGTAAGTTCCTTTTAAATGTATCTGGATTTTCCCCTGAAATAAATATTGCTGTATTTAGATCCTGAAGAACCTCATTGGGCAAATATTCATTCCCATATAATGAACTATTGATAAGTCTCTTCATTACTTTTGGATGAAGGATATTTCTTAAAATATTTTTTTGACTCGCAAGTACAAGCTGATGAAAATCAGGATCATTATTATTTCTTGATCTTTCTCTTGTCCCTCTTTCATATATAAGGTTTGAAAGAATAGATTCATCATAATTCATTGCTCCATTGGCAAAGACTTTTTCTGATAGAAGAGACATTGCTTGTTTTTGTTTTTCATATGGAACTGGATTTAATGTTGTTTGATCAGTCTGGCTGCTAGAAATTTTATTAATGTAAACTCCACCAATTTGATGAGCAACTGTTTCTAAAAACCTGCCTTTAGTTCTAAAGAATCTAAAAAAAGCATCAGTATAGTTATTGAAACTTTCTTCATCAGAAAAAATTTCAGGTAACTCATTTATTTTATTATCTATTGTATTAATAAGCTCTGAAGCATAGGTAACAGGATCATTACTCATGTCATATCTTTTAGTTCTTGGGTCAATATTATATCCAGGACTAGACATGGCTTCTTCATCAGTACCAAATGTTAATTGAGGTTCAATTGATCTCAGTAACAAGGTTTTCCTGTCCTCATCAGACATATTTGGGGTATAACCAAATTTAATTGCCCATTTATCATAAACACCTGGGACTGTAGAAAAGAATATTCCTTGTTCTTTTCCTTCTGGAGCAATGTTAATAGGGTCATAGTCCATGACAGAGCTCATTATGGTGTTTCCAGTAAGTTCTTTATTATGTATTTCGTTTGGACTGTACAAGTAGCTACCTCTAAAGTTATGCCTAAGCCCAAGAGTATGCCCAACTTCATGAAGGGTTAGATTGGTTATATATTGCATCAATGGATCATTATCCTTTGTATACCCATATAATTTTCTGTAGTTATATCCAAGCTTTACCGCTAAAAGTTTATTAACAACGTCAGCCGATATAATTTCACCAGTTAAAGGATTGGTAACACTAGGTCCAACGCCTAGCAGACCTCCATCCGGCTCCGAAGACCATCTGACTACATTATAGTCATAGTCAGCTGCATCCCATTCAGAATCTTTAGGTTGAATTTTAGCAACAATAGCATTCTTAAAGCCTGCCTCTGCAAATGCAATATTCCAATTTTCTATCCCAGCAACAACAGCTGGTATTATTTCCTCTGGAGTTGTGTTTTCTACCCAATATACTATGGGTTCAACAGGCTCTGAGAACTCAGCATCAGGGTCTTTTTTTTCAAGCCTCCATTTATTAATTAATGCAAAGTTAGGATAATTCTCATAGGATGTTAGATCTGTAGATTTATTAACAAAATACCCAACCCTATGATCATTAACTCTTGGCTCATATTTTTCATCAGGCATTTCAATAAAGATATGTCTTCCTGTAATTGAAAGATATCTAGGGTCTGTAACTGCTGAAACTGAAAAAGCATCCGAATTTGGCATTTTATTTGAATATCCAAATGTAACTTCAACAGCGGTGTTTGTTTTGTTATTAAAGACTTTATTAATAAATGTCTTTTTAGGATCAGGCCTTCCATAATCTACTGATATAAATTCTCTATATTCTGATGGAACATAACTAATCGCTTCAATCTTTTCCGACATAAAAAATTTATTAACACTAATTAGGATAGAGTCATCTGATTGCGCTACTGGTGAAAATGATTCTATAAAAGCTTCAGTTATATTGGTGATTGAAGATCTTGCAATATTATTATCTTCATCACCATTAATATAGTTTGTATTAATTTGATATAAGCCAATATTATCTTTTTTAAATTTTCTAAATTCTAAAACCTTTCCATCTGATGGAAGACCGCCCATAAGAGTGCTGCCCTGAGGAGCATTCATAATATAAGCAAAATATAAAAATCTTTTATCTAAGTCTGCTTCATCTAATTTTAAAAAATATGTACTCTTGTCTTCATCTGTATAAACTTTAAGATATCCTTCAATAAGCTCTAGTTCCTCATCATCAATAAATTCTTCAACAGATTGCATGTCTTCCTTCTGACATTTCTTTTTGTCTTTCATGCTTTTAGCTTTCATGAGGCATTTTTTTAAACTTGATCCGTTATCAGTCTCATTCATTTCTGACTCTTCAGTAACTTCAGCCTCATTAGTTTCAGATATATCTTCATCCTGTGAAGATATATTCGCAGAGAAAGCTATTAATGCATAACCAAATACAACGATTGAAAACATTTTTAAAATTGATTTTCTATTTTCCATATTTTTACCCAAAATTTTTTCTTAATTCTATCCTAGAAGACAAGATACTGATAGTATGAACAGATGAAAAAATCATATGCACTTATAACTGGAGCCTCGTCAGGCATCGGATCCGAAATAGCAATAACTCTAGCCAAAAAGGGGTTTAATATAATTCTTACAGCAAGAAGAGAAGAGAGGCTAATAGCTCTTACTAAAGATCTTCAAGATAGGTATGGAGTTCATGCTGACTATGTAACAGGTGATCTTGCTTCCCCAGAAACACCTCAGGAAATTTTTAATTTTTGTAAAGAAAGAAACTATGAAGTTGAGGTCTTAGTTAATAATGCTGGCTATGGATTACCTAAACAATTTCATGAAACTCCTATGGAGGATGAAGAAAAAAATATAAGAGTATTAAGCACATCTGTAATAGCTTTATCAAAAATATTTATACCCGACATGTTGGAAAGAAAATCTGGCAAAATAATGATTATTTCATCAGTTGCATCATTTGCACCTCCATCAACTCTTCAGGTCTTATATGGACCTCTTAAAACATTCATGAATAGGTTTAGTGATGCACTAAATGTGAATTATAAACATAAAGGTATTTCCTCTACTGCTGTTTGTCCAGGATTTGTGGTTACAGAATTTCATACTTCCAGTGGCGTTCAAGATGCTATGGATAAAGTTCCAGCATTCATGAAGCTTAATGCCAAAGATGTAGCTGCCGAAGCTGTAGAGGCCACTCTCAGCTCTAAGTCTTACTGTATTCCAGGAAAAAGATATAGAGCTATAGTTTTCTTTATGAAATATACACCATTTATAATGAAGCTATTATCGAATACTCTTTCTGGCGGGAGATACGCTAAAAAGTAAACCTAGTTAAGAATAGAGTCTGAAACAAAAGCATTTGTTTGCCTCTCTATACCGAAATTAGAGTTTCCTCCGTGCCCTGGTATAAACATTACATCATTTCCAAGAGGCCACAACTTATTTTTAATTGAATCTAGAAGATCTTGATGATTGCCACCAGGAAGATCAGTACGCCCAATCGACCCTTGAAATAAGACATCTCCAACTAGAGCAATTTTTGTATCTTTTTCATAAAAAATTACATGTCCCGGGGTGTGACCAGGGCAAAAATATACTTCTAAAGTGATACTGCCAACTCGAACAATATCACCATCTTTGAGCCATAGGTCAGGAATACAATTCCTTGAATCCATTCCAAACATCTGGCCTTGCTCCTTAAGGCTATCTAGCAAGAACTTATCTTCAATGCTAGGACCTTCTATTTTTATATTAAGTATTTCTGATAATTCAGAAGCTCCACCCGCATGATCTATATGACCATGAGTAAGAAGAATTTTTTCTGGTATAAGATTATTATCTTTTGCTTTGGCTAAAAGAATATCTATGTCTCCACCCGGGTCAACAAAAGCACATTTATTAGTCTCTTCACAGAAGATAATTGAAGCATTTTGTTCAAACGGAGTGACTGGTACAACTATAGTATTTTTTAGAGACATTTTTAAATTTTATCTTTAATAATCTTAATTCTATCTATGGAGTTATCGTCTATTCTGATAACTTCAAATTTATAATTATCTATTTGTACGCATAAGTTAGATTGGGGGATTAGATCGAGATATTCTGTAATTAACCATTGATAGTCTTAGAATTTTCTTCTGGTATAGACCAATCTAAGAAATTATTGAGGTCTCTGATTTTTGAATTTCCATCGGTAATTACAGATCCATCTTTTAAAATTGTAAATTCTTTTTCAAGATCAACTCTATCACTACCAAATTTACCTGCTATTTCTTTAAAAATGTCCTCTATTGTAATTAAGCCTTGTATTTCTCCATACTCATCTACAACAAGAGCCATGCTTTTTCCATTCAACTGAAACTCTCTTAATTGTTTCATCAGCGCAGTTGATTGAGAGACAAAATATGTAGTTCTTAAAATATTATCAACCTTATTATTTATTTCCAATTCATCTAAGAATGCATGAGAGTCCTTTAAATGCAATGTACCAATTTCATTATCAATTTCGTCTTTAAAAACTGGCAATCTTGTATATTCAGTAGACTCAATAATTTTTTTGTTGGATTCATAACTATCATTTAAATTAAGTCCAATTATTTCAGATGTAGGAGTCATAATATCCTCAACAACAAGTTCCTCCATTCCTAAAATTGAAGATAACATTCCTCTGTATTGTTTAGGTATTAAATCACCAGATTCATCTAGTAAAGTTTTAAGCTCTTGAGTATTAAGATTGTCATTATCATTTGCATCTTTGGCATTTAATTTAAATAATTTTAGAACACCTGAACTGAGTAGATTCGTAATTGAAATTAAGGGCTTAAAAACAAACAATAATACTTTGAGTAATAAGGAAGATTTAATTGCAAAACTTTCAGGTTTAATTGCAGCCATAGTTTTTGGGGTAATCTCAGAAAATATTAGAATTACCAGTGTTAGTATGACCGAGCCTAAAAGCACATTCCCACCAAAATAATTAATCATTATTATAGTAACTATTGCTGATGCTAAGATGTTTGCAAAATTATTACCTATCAATATGGTTGATAAGAGTAAATCAGGTTTATGTAGCAGTTTAAGGGCTCTTTTTGCACCTCTATGTGGTTTTTTTGAAAGATTTTTAAGCTTAATTTTATTAGCAGCCATCATTCCCGTTTCAGACCCTGAAAAAAATCCACTAAGAATCAAAAGGCCAAAAAGTACCCCAAATAAAAAATATATAGAATATTCTTCTTGCATTAATTAATTATAAATCAAATATGAGTTTGCGATATAAGCAAATAAAACAGCCCACATCGATATAAAAAGTCCTCTTATCGCATACTTAATAGGAAAGTTAAAGAACTTGATACCGATTAGAGTTATTAAATATATTAACAATGCAACTAGCGTAAATGAAGTTTTTATAGCTAAGTTAGTTGTGAAGACTGACTGAATTGCAAATCCAGATATCAAGGCGAAAGCAAGAAATACTAAACCAATGCCTAAAATCTTTGAAACTAGTTTGTAATTTTTTTCAATAGAATAGGATTCTGCATTATTAAACTCACCCATTTTAATTTTTCTAACATTCCTCTCAAGAATAAGTATTTCGTAATAAGCAATAAATAAAATTATTAGACTAAGGCCAGTAATTAAAAAATGTAATGTAGGTATTAGAGATATAACCTTATATGTTCCAAGATACATAGCAATATATGAAACCGATGAAACAGAAACCGCAATATTTAATGAGTTAGAGCGCGTTAAACTTACTCTAATAATGAAATAAAGGACTATAGATATAGTAACTTGCGTGATAAAGCTCATAAAAAGTGATGTAAATTAAATCTTTGTGTATTAATACTATCAATATTATCAAGGTTAACCTAAAATACACATCTTTTTTAACATTTAGAATATATACAAGTTATGGTAATTATAAGATTAGCTAGAAGTGGGGCAAAGAAAAACCCTTATTACTTTATTACAGTTGCAGATGAGAGGCGNCCTCGCGACGGTTCATTTATCGAAAGATTGGGGTTTTTTAATCCATCAGCTCGAGGTCAAGAAGAGAGACTCAGGGTTGATTTAGATAAAGTTAATGAGTGGGTATCAAAGGGAGCTCAGCTAAGTGATAGAGTTCAATATCTAGTTAACGAAGCCATGCTTTCACCCGAAGATCTTAAAGCAAAAATGGACGCTAAAAAAGCTAAAGCTGATGCTAAAAAAGCTGCAATAGAAGCCAAGCTTGCAAAAGAAGCTGCAGAAAAAGTAGCTGCGGAAGCTGCTGAAAAGGAGGCTGAAGAAAAGGCAGCCGCAGAAGAAGCTGCAGCCCAAGAAGCTCCTGCTGAAGAAGTTGTAGCTGAAGAGGCTCCTGCTGAAGAAGTTGTAGCTGAAGAGGCTCCTGCTGAAGAAGTTGTAGCTGAAGAAGAATCTGAAGAGAAAGATTCTTCAGATGATGAAAATAAATAAATTAGATAAAACTAATCTTATTTGTATAGCTTCCATTGGGAAACCCAGAGGCTTGAAAGGAGAGTTTTTTCTAAACTCCTTTTGCGACCCTAAAGATAACATCATTAACTATAATAATTTTCTTATAGAAGATAATGTTATTTCTGATTTTAAAATAAGTTATATAAAAAAAGTAAACTCAAAATTCTTCTCCAAAATAAATGGTATTGATGATTTAGATGAAATAAAAATTCATACAAATAAAAAACTTTATATTCATAAGGAAGATTTACCAGAATTAGATAATGACGAGATGTATTGGCATGAACTCATTGGATCAAAAGTTATTGATAAGAGTCCTCATGAAGTCCTTGGAATAGTCAGCAATGTTTTGAACTTTGGATCAAATGATTGCTTAGAGGTAAAACCTTTTAAAGATTCAATTGACGAGATGACAAGACTTATCCCATTTGTAAAAGATAAGACAATCAAAACTATTGATAAAGTTAATAAAGAAATTTTTGTAGATTGGGATAAGAGTTACTAAAGTGAATTTTAATGTCTTAACTATATTTCCTGAAATTTTTAAAATATTTCAAACTGGTGTTCTTTCAAAAGGCCTTGATGATAGTTTCTTTATTAACTGCTTTGATATTAGAAAGCATGCTGTTAATAAGCATGGTCAAATAGATTCTAAGCCTTATGGTGGTGGTGAGGGAATGGTTATGATGGCTGAGCCACTAAAAAAATCTATTGAAGACATTCCAAAAGATAATTTAGGAAAAGTTATATATCTTTCCCCGCAAGGCCAAAAATTAAATCAAAATAAAGTAATTGAATTATCAACTTTATCCAACATTACTCTTATTTGTGGAAGATATGAGGGTGTAGATCAAAGATTTGTAGATTCATATGTCGATGAAGAAATTTCAATTGGTGATTTTATAATTAGTGGTGGTGAGTATGCTGCCATGATTTTAATAGACGCAATTGCAAGAAATATTCCAGGCACAATCGGAAATCAGGATTCAGTTACTAAAGATACATTTTCTAATGGCCTTCTCAAGGGACCGACTTACACAAGACCTGAAAAATTTGAAAATAAAAGTGTTCCAGATGTTTTATTATCAGGGAATCATCAAGAAATAGAGGAGTGGAGAGGTAAAAAATCTCTTATTCAAACCTATTTAAGAAGACCAGATCTATTAAATGATGTAAAATTAACAAATAAACAAAAAAAACTCTTGGAAGATTGGGAATCTAAGGATATCCTATAGCACTTTTTAGGCAAATATAATGAATGAATCTGATAAAGAAATTGTAAACACTGAAGAAGAAGTTAATTCTTCTGAAGAAACTGTAACCGAAGAGACTGTAACTGAAGAAGTTGTAGCTGAAGAAGCTCCTGCTGAAGAAGTTGTAGCTGAAGAAGCTCCTGCTGAAGAAGTTGTAGCTGAAGAAACAGCGCCTGTCATATCAACTGTTGAAAGGTCACCTGCACAAATTGTTAGTGATTTTGAAAAAAAACAAATTAAAACAGATCTTCCTTCATTTAGACCTGGTGATACTGTTGTTGTATCTGTAAAGGTTAAAGAAGGAGACAGAACAAGACTCCAGGCTTTTGAGGGTGTTGTAATGGGTGTTAAACAAGGCGGTCTCAATGCATCTTTTATTGTTAGAAAAATTTCTAGCGGTATTGGAGTTGAGAGAACATTTCAAACGCATAGCCCAATGATTGATTCTATTGTAGTCAAAAGAAAAGGCGATGTTCGTCAAGCAAAATTATTTTATCTTAGAGATAGATCAGGTAAATCTGCAAGAATCAAAGAAAGACTCGATAAGTAAATGCCAAAAGATATCAAAAAGGATCATTTAATTGAATCCTTTTTAGATTCTTTATATATTGAAAAAGGGCTTTCACAAAATACCGTTCAATCATATAAAAATGATATTTCTTCATTTGCTGCTTGGGTTGAAAAGTACCCTGATATACCCCTCGCAAAAACAACCAAAAGTAATATAAATCAATATATAGCTCATTTGTTTAAAAGTGGCTTAAAAAGCTCTTCAGTTAATAGAAAAATATCAACCATCAAGTCTTTTTTCATATTTTTATTAAAAAAGAAACATATTTTATTATCCCCAGTTGAGGATATTGATATGGTAAGGCAGGAAAAGTATTTACCTGTATCTATGTCTGAAACAGAAGTAGAGCTTCTTTTAAAAAGTCCTAGTCTTGATAGTTTTATTGGAAGAAGAGATAGGGCCATGATTGAAATGCTATATGCAACGGGTATGAGAATTTCTGAATTGATAAACCTAAAAATTACAGATGTTGATTGCAACAGGCTGGTAGCTAAAGTAATGGGTAAAGGTTCAAAGGAAAGATTAATACCTTATGGAGAGATAGCTGCAGACCATCTAAATATGTATCTTCAAGACAGAAAAGATATTAGTTCCAATGAAATTTTTTTAAGTAATAGAGGAAAGAAGATAACTCGTGGTGCTTTTTGGAATAGAATTAAACTTTATTTAAGAAAAGAGAATCTCAAAGAATCTATTTCACCTCA
>JGI26114J46594_1000104_pt1 | contig 22359 bp, 24 predicted proteins | sample AOAMet1_18_M0_10_2_FD_46594 | JGI IMG/M metagenome (IMG submission 46594) | reverse complement strand
TTTATAGTTAATGAAAACTCTAAGGTTCTTGATAAAAAAATCATGGATCTAGATTTTCCATTAACTGGGATTATTGGTGGAGTTATAAGAAATAACGAAGGAATTATAGCTCTAGGAGATTTTGAAATTAAATTGGGCGACAGAGTTCTAGTTTGTTCTAAACCCGAAAGTATTAAAAAAGTAGAAAGTTTGTTTTTATAAATAGATAATGTCTAAACTGAATAGAAAATTAATTTTTCACATTTTAGGATTACTGTTAATGTTCAATGGTTTTGCAATGCTTATTTCTGCATTCGTAAGTTATTTAACTAATGATGGTGTTTTAAATGAAATGACAATAGTATCATTATTAGTTATTTTTTTTGGTTGGTTATTTATGACTGTATCAAAAAAAAATGAAAGAAAAATAAATAAAAGAGACGCTTATTTTGTAGTTGTTTTGGGCTGGCTTGTAATGATCTTTTCAGGAATGCTTCCTTATGTTGTGACTGATTCAATTTCTTCATTTTCAAACATCTTTTTTGAAACAATGTCTGGATATACCACAACTGGTTCAACAATAATTAATGATATAGATGCTTTGCCCAAAAGCATAATTTTTTGGAGGAGTATGACTCACTGGTTAGGAGGTATGGGTATTATTGTTCTTGCTATTGCTATTTTACCTTTGTTAGGAATAGGTGGAATGCAGCTTTTTACNGCTGAAGCGCCTGGGCTTACTGGCGATAAGATTCATCCTAGAATTAGTGATACTGCAAAAAGACTATGGTTGATTTATGTTGGTTTAACTTTTTTAGAAACAATATTATTAACTTTTGCTGGAATGAGTTTTTTTGATGCAATAAATAATTCAATGAGTAATATCGCTTCTGGTGGTTTTTCATCAAAAAACGAGAGTATTGGATTTTGGAATGACAATCCTTTGATACAGTATATTGTAATTTTCTTTATGTTTTTGGCTGGAACAAATTTTATTTTAATTTATTTTGGATTAACTGGAAAATTTAAAAAAATATTTCAAGACACTGAATTTAAATGGTATGTTTCATTTATATGCGCATTTGTTTTTATTTCTACTTTAATTTTATTTTTTCAAGTCAATTTATCTTCAACTGAAGTTTATCACCCTGAAGTTTTAGGAAAANTTGAGAGTAGTTTTAGACATTCTTTGTTTCAAGTTGTTGCAATCGTAACTACTACAGGTTTTGTTACTGGTGATTTTATTTCATGGACACCTTTTTTAACAATGTTGTTTTTTGGTATAATGTTTCTGGGAGGATCTTCTGGTTCTACATCCGGGGGGGTAAAAGTGTTACGTCATTTGATATTAATAAAAAATGGATTTTTAGAATTCAAAAGATCTCTGCATCCAAATGCAATTTTTCCATTGAGACATAATAATCATGTTGTAGAAAAACCAATAATAATTCATGTTCTTGCCTTCTTTATTTTATACTTAATATTATTTATAATTGGAGCAGGAGTTTTAAGTGCATTAGGTCTTGATTTTGTTTCAGCTATTGGTGGAGCTGCATCTTCCTTAGGGAATGTAGGGCCTGCGTTAGGAACATTAGGTCCAATTAGCAATTTTGACAGCTTACCTGAAATTGGTAAATATTGGTGTGCTTTTTTAATGTTAGTAGGTAGATTAGAACTATTTACTGTATTGATATTTTTTACTCCATATTTTTGGAAAAGCTAATCCGTCAATAAAGCTTTTTTGATTCTATTTACAGCATTTATAATGTTTTCGTTTGAGGCAGCATAAGATATTCTAATATTATTTGGAGATCCAAATGCCTCACCTGTTACTGTTGCTACGTGAGCTTCTTCAAGTAAGTATATAGCAAAGTCAGATGCATTATTTATTTTTTTGTCCTTAATAGTTGTTCCAAAAAATGATGAAATATCGGGAAAAACATAAAATGCACCTTTAGGTTCATTTAATTTAAATCCTTTAATATCTTTAAGTAGATTGATTATCAATTCTCTTCTTAATTTAAACTCATCTACCATGTACTTAATTTTATTCACGGGTGATTCAAGAGCAGATATACAAGCGCGTTGAGCTATACAGTTTGTCCCACTTGTAATTTGTCCTTGCATTTTAGTACAGGCTTTTGCTATCCAATTAGGAGCGCCAATGTAGCCAATTCTCCATCCTGTCATAGCAAAAGCTTTTGCTAGTCCGTTTACTGTAATTGTTCTGTTAAACATTGATGGTATTTTTGCAAAACTAAAATGTGGAATACCATAATTTATATGTTCATAAATTTCATCAGAAAGAATGAATATTCCAGGATATTTATCTAAAACTTTAGCAAGAGCTTTATACTCCAGTTCTGTATATACTGAACCACTCGGATTATTTGGTGAATTTATTATTACCAATTTAGTTTTTTTAGTAATTGCATTTTCTAGCTGCGAAGGAGTAATTTTAAAATCATTAGAAATATCTGATCTGATTTCAATTGGATTTCCTTCCGCTAGTGTAACAATTGCGGAATAACTTACCCAATATGGGGCTACAAGTAACACATCATCACCAGGGTTTACTAATACTTGAACAGTGTTTGCTATTGATTGTTTAGCTCCCGTTGAAACAACAATTTGATCGAGTTGATAATCTAAGTCATTATCTCTTTTAAATTTTTTACAAATTGACTTTTTTAAATCAACGTATCCGTCAACTGGAGTATATGAATTATAATTTTCTTCAATTGCTTTAATAGCAGCATCTTTTATAAAATCAGGTGTGTTAAAATCAGGTTCACCAAGACTTAGTCCAATAATATCAATACCATTTTCTTTTAATTCTCTTGCTTTTGCAGCCATTGCAAGTGTTGCTGAAACAGGTAAATTATTAATTCTTTTAGAAAGTTTATTAGTCATTTTGAATTTAAATTAAGCGTTTTGAGGTTTTAAGCCCATAGTTTTAAGAAATCGAAAATGTGCTCTTATTGCATCAAAAAAAGTATTAAATTCATTATAAGGAAGATTAAATTCAATTGAGGTTTTTTTAACAATTTTAGCAATTTGATCATAATGTACGTGTGAAATATTTGGAAAAATATGATGCTCTACCTGGTNATTTAAACCACCAGTAAACCAATTAACCAATTTATTATTTGCTGCAAAATTAACAGTTGTATTTAGTTGATGAATTGCCCAGCTATTTTTTATGTTTCCATTCAAATCAGGAAGTGGCATTTCAGCTTCATCCATAATATGAGCTAATTGAAACACTAAACTCAATATTAGACCTGCAGTGTAATGCATTACAATAAATGATATTAAAACTTTCCACCATAACACATTAAAAACTAAAATTGGAATAAATATCCAGAACAAAAAATATAATACTTTAGATACAATTAATTTAGTCCAGTTTACAAATGGATTTGGGAATCTTCCATGTGATAATTTTTTTTTCATATACCTTTTCATTTGAAAAAAATCTGTGGTAATTGACCAATTTAATGTCAATAAACCATAAAGNAAAACAGAATAATAATGTTGAAATTTATGAAACCATCTCCATTTAGAGTGTTTTGAAAATCTTATAATTCGTCCTGCTTCTAAATCTTCATCATGACCATGAATATTTGTGTAAGTATGATGTAAAACATTATGTTGGACTTGCCAGTTATATCTATTTCCAGCTAATAAATAAATGCTTCCACCCATTAATCTGTTTATCCATTTTTTATTGGAAAAAGAACCATGATTACCATCATGCATTACGTTCATTCCAATACCCGCTAAACCAATACCCATTACTATTGATAATAGAACTTGAATCCAACTTGGGATTGAAATTAAAGAAATTAGAATGTAAGGNGTTAAAAGGAGGCTAAACATTGTAATTGTTTTGACCCAAATTTTCCAGTTACCATTTTTTGAAATATTTTTTTCTTTAAAATATTTATTAACCCTTTTATTTAAAGTTTTAAAAAACTCTTTAGAATCATTTCTGGAGAATTTTATTGCATTTATTTTTTTTATCATAATTAAATAAAGTATACTAATAAAGATATTTATTTTGCTAAAAATATTGATGTAATTTTGAATAAATTAATAAAAGTTTTGAACATCATTAAATCTAATTTTTCAGACCTTACGAATTCTCAAATTAAACAGTTTAATAGTCTAGCTAAACTTTACAAAGACTGGAATAGCAAAATAAATGTAATTTCTAGAAAAGATATTTCAGAGTTAAATATAAGGCATGTTTTACATTCTTTAAGTATATCTAAAGTCATAAAGTTTTTACCTAAAACAAAAATTCTTGATGTTGGTACAGGAGGAGGATTTCCTGGAATACCTTTAGCAATTATGTTTCCAGAAGTTTCATTTCATCTTACTGATTCAATTGGAAAGAAAATCAAAGTAGTTCAAGCTATTGCTAATGATCTTGGTCTGAAAAATGTTATTGCCGATCAAATCAGATCAGAAAATGTAAATCAACAGTATGATTTTATTATTAGTAGAGCTGTAACTAACATGTCAAGTTTTGTTAAAATAGTTGATGGTAAATTTTTAACTAAAAACAAGCACCAATTAAAAAATGGAATTTTTTATTTAAAAGGTGGTGACTTAACAAAAGAGTTAGAGAGTTTTGAAACTGCCAGAATCTATAAAATCAATAGTTATTTCAGTAATACTTTTTTTGAAACCAAGAAAATAGTTTACTTACCTATGCCATATACGGATAAGGGTAATCAGTAGGTGGATTAAAATTTTCTTTAATTAATCTAGGAGAAACCCATCTTAAAAGATTTAATTTTGAACCAGCTTTGTCGTTTGTGCCTGAGGCTCTTGATCCGCCAAAAGGCTGTTGTCCAACAACAGCTCCTGATGGTTTGTCATTAATGTAAAAATTACCTGCACTATATCTCAGAGTTTTTAATGCGTGATCTATTGTATCTCTGTCATTTGAAATAAAGGCTCCAGTAAGAGCGTACATCGACGTCTTATCTACTAAAGAAAGGGTGTCTTTCCAATTATTGTCTTCGTAAATATAAATTGTTACAACAGGCCCAAATATTTCTTTTTCCATAGTAATGAAATTTGGATTTGTTGTTAAAATTATTGTTGGAGAAACAAAATATCCTTTAGACTTATCATAATTTCCACCAATAATAATTTCAGCTTCATTAGATTTTTTAGCTGTTTCGATATAATGAACTATCTTATCAAAAGAATTTTCGTGAATGACTGCAGTCATAAAATGTTTAAAATCTATTGGAGACCCCATAGTAATTGTGCTGATTTGTTGTTCTAAATTTTGAATAATTTCTTCTGATTTAGATTTAGGAATATAAACTCTTGATGCAGCTGAACATTTTTGACCTTGATATTCGAAACCTCCTCTAACAATTGCTGTTGAAACTATTTTTGAATCGGCAGATGGATGTGAAAAAATAAAATCCTTNCCACCCGTTTCACCAACAATTCTAGGGTAGTCTCTGTAAATGTTAATATTAGACCCAACTTTGGACCAAAGAGATTTAAATACATCAGTTGATCCAGTAAAATGAATTCCTGAAAGATTAGTGTTTTTTAATGCTATATCAGTAATCATTACAGGATCTCCGGTTACAAGATTTATTACGCCTTTAGGAAGACCGGCTTCATTAAATACATCCATAATTACTTTTGCACTATACACTTGATGATCACTAGGTTTCCATAAAACAACATTTCCCATTAGAGCAGCGCTTGCACATAGATTTCCTCCAATAGCTGTAAAGTTAAACGGAGTTATAGCGTAAACGAATCCCTCTAAAGGTCTGTATTCTAGTTTGTTTGAAACTTCACCAACTGTAATAGGCTGTTCTTGATAAATTTCGTTCATGTAAACTATGTTAAGTTTAAGAAAATCTACAAGTTCACATGCAGCATCTATTTCAGCTTGAAATATAGTTTTTGATTGACCAATCATAGTAGCAGCATTTATTTTTGCTCTGTAAGGCCCAGCTATTAGCTCTGCAGCTTTTAAAAATATTGATGCTCTTTCTTGCCATGAAGTTTCTGTCCATTTATTTTTAACACTCAATGAATTATTTATGGCATCGTGAACATGTTGTTCATTACAAACAGAAAAATTTCCAACTATTTTTCTGTGATCGTGAGGTGGGTTTATATTTTTTCTTTCATCAGTATAAATCTCATCTTCACCAATGTATAATGGGATTTTTATATTTTGACTATACATTGAATTATAAGTGTTTTGAACTTCAATTCTTTCGTCTGAATTTTTTAAGTAATCTTTAATATCTTCGTTTTTTAACTGTGGAACTTTAAACATAGAAATTTATTTATATTAAATTATTAATTAAGTGCTTGCGGAGAGTTTAATTTAAAAGTTGGAATATACGCTCTAAATTTTTTACCAGTATTAATATCTATCATATTGTAAAATCCTCTCATTGCACCAACAGTGGATGTTATTAAACACCCTGATGAATAAATGTGGGAATCTCCCGGCTTAATAATTGGTTTTTCTCCAACCACACCTTCACCATCTATAATGATATCACTATTTAAGGAATCAAAAATTCTCCAATGTCTAGATTTAAGTTGGACAGAATTTTTGCTTTGATTTATTATTGAAATTGTATAGTTAAAAGAGTAATTCAAAATGTAATTTTTGAAATATGATCCATCAAACAAAACTTTGACAGAAATTTTAATTCCTCTTGTAACGTGGTTAATCATCGAGCTAAGTTATATATTTAAATTAAGAATTTAATTAGCTTTTTTAATTTTTAATGTTAACACTAGATGTCTCGCTAATTGAAATTAGTTTGTAATATTTTTCCGTTAATTTTTTGTGGTATAATAATGCAATGTAGATATTTTGTGTTTCCCAAAAATTTCCAGAATATTTTTTTATTCTTCCACCTGTTTCTAATGATAAATATTTGTAATTGTAAAAGCCTTGTTTAAATTTAAATTCCCCTTTATATATATTGTTATTTAATTTAAGTTCGTACTTATTTGTTATTTTATAATCATTAAACTCTCCAATTATAAAAACTCTATTTTTTTTATCTATTCTGTCTGGTTTAAAACTAAATTTTACTAAACTATAATCGTTTTCAATTTCTGGATTATTAAAATTTTTATTGATTACAAATGATCCATTAATATCAGGGTTGTATTGATAAAAACTATCAGTTCTGTCAATGTCAGTTCGTAAATATATTTCATAAAAATCATTAAGTTCGGTTTTGTAAACCTTGACATTAGTTGAGTTTATTTTTGAACTATCAAAATTTAAAAATTCATTTCCTCCCTTAAATGAGATGTCTCTATAAATTAGAGTATTGTTTAAAAAATAATCAGGTTTTTCAATTACTCTAAAATTATTCAAATTGTTGTTTTTAATGACAACTAATTTCAAATCGGATGAATTACCATTGAATTTATTACAATTATCACAACGCACAGAAATGTCAATATTTTGATGACTATCAATTTTTTCCAGATCTGAAGATTTTTTAATTTTAATATTTGTTGAAATCATTTTATTTAAAACGGAAAATTTTTTTTCGAATAAAAAATCTCCATTCTCGCTATGAATACTAATTGAATAATTTCCAGAAATCTTTAATTTGAGATCTTTATTAGGAATAGAAATTTGATAATTTGTATAATCGATAAGTGTATTGTAAGAGTTATCAAATGATTCAATCAAATTATCATCATATCCATCAATATATTCTGATTTTAATATTTTTGAAGGTTTCCATTCAAAATCATAATGATTTATTTTATAATAAAAACTTGACTTTTTAGTGTTCAGATCATCAAATGAAAAAAATATTTTATCACTTAAATTAAAAACTGGATAATCTTGATTTGATCCTTTAATTTTCACACTAAATATGTTTTCAGGTAATTTATGAAATTGACTATAATTTTTTGAGAATATCAACAAAAAAAGCAATATTGTAATGGAAGATTTATTCATTTCCTATATGTTTTTTTAAAGTTATATTTTTTTATGTATTTAAATTCTTAATATTATATTATTTAGAATGAATATAAATAAAAAATTTAACTTAAATCAACTTTTAGAAATAGCTTTTAATTAATAAATTTGCGCTCTATTTTATAGCAAATAATTATGTCAAATGACATCCGAATTAAGAATGGTTTATCCATCAATTTAAAAGGAGCACCTGAAAACATTGTAAAAAAAGCTTCTTTTCCAAAATCTGTTTCAATTAATCCGTCAAATTTTCATCTTATAACACCTAAAATGGCAGTTAAAGTTGGTGATAAAGTTAAAATGGGTGATGTTGTTTTTTATTCAAAAAAGAATCCTGAAATTAAATTTTGTTCACCTGTTTCTGGAACTATTTCCGATATAATTAGAGGTGCCAAAAGAAAGATTTTAGAAATTCTTATTGATAGTGATGATAATCAAAATATCAAAAAACATAAAATTTCAAAAATAGATTCATGTTCAAGAAACGATGTTTTAGATCTTTTGTTAAATTCCGGTTGTTGGCCATTTATTAAGCAAAGACCTTATGATATTATAGCAAATCCAAACGACACGCCTAAATCTATTTTTATTTCAGCCGTTAGTTCTGCACCTATTGCAGCAGACATTGAAATTATTTTAAATGATCAAAAAGAAGAATTTAAAGCAGGTTTAAATGTTTTAAATAAATTAACCGACGGGGATTTAAATGTTTGTATTGAAAAAAATCATAATTCATTTATTCAAGAAATAGATAATATTTCCGTTCATAATGTTTCAGGATTACATCCTGCTGGAAATGTTGGTGTCCAAATTCATCACATTGACCCTGTTAATAGTGGTGAAAAAGTTTGGATACTCGGAGCCGAAGATGTAGCAATAATTGGTAAATTGTTCTTAACTGGAATTTATGAACCAACAAGAACAATAGCTGTTTCTGGTCCCCCGGTAAAGTATCCTCAATATTATAAAACAATTGTTGGTTCTAAACTATCAAACATTATAAGTGACGCTGGTATTAGTTCTGACGATAATTTAAGGTTTATTAATGGAGACGTTCTGACAGGATACTCTGTAGATAAAGATAGTTATCTAGGATTTTATAATAATACTCTATCTGTTTTAAGAGAAGGTAACCATTACAGAATGTTTGGATGGATTCCTTTTGTAAATAATAAAGTTCCAAGTATATATAAAACGTCCTTTTCATGGTTGTTTCCAAATAAAAAATACGATCTAGACACCAATTTAAATGGTGAGGAAAGGGCTTTTGTGGTTACTGGCGAAATGGAAAATGTTTTCCCAATGGATATTTTTCCAATGCAATTATTGAAAGAATGTATGTCAGGCAACATAGAAAAAATGGAAAACCTAGGAATTTATGAAGTTGCTCCAGAAGATTTTGCATTAATTGATTATTCTTCTTCCTCTAAAATTGAAGCTCAAAAAATAATAAGAGAGGGATTAGATTTAATGATTTTAGAAGTTGGATAAAAAAATAGTTATAAATGAATATTAGAAAAATTTTAGATACTGTAAAAAAACCTTTCTCTAAAGGTGAAAAATTTGAAAAGTATGCACCCGCTGTAAATGCTTTTGATACTTTTTTATTTGTTCCTAATCACACTACAAAACACGGAGCGCATATTAGAGATGCTGTTGATTTAAAAAGAACAATGATTACAGTTATTATAGCTCTTTTACCTGCTTTATTATATGGAATTTATAATACAGGATTTCAGTATTACTCTCAACTAGGTTCTGCATTTACAACACTAGATGCAATTATACATGGATCTCTTAAAATAGTTCCTATGATTGCTGTTTCTTACATTGTTGGACTTGCGATTGAATTTGCATTCGCAATATTTAGAGGACATGAGGTTAATGAGGGCTATTTGGTAACTGGTCTTTTAATACCTATGATTATGCCAGTCGATATCCCTTTGTGGATGGTTGGACTTTCTGTTGCATTTGCTGTTTTAATCGGAAAAGAAGCATTTGGTGGTACAGGTATGAATATTTTAAACCCTGCTCTTACAGCTAGAGCTTTTGCTTTTTTTGCATATCCTACTTATATGTCAGGAAATAAAGTATGGGTTTCTGAAGCTTCAAATGTTGATGGTGTTTCTGGTGAAACTATATTAGGTATGTTAGCCTCTGGTGAAAGTACAATTCCATACGACGTTTCTCAAATGTTTTACGGTGCTATTCCTGGGTCAATTGCCGAGACTTCTACTCTTATGGTTTTAATAGGCGCATTTATTTTAATTTTTACTGGAGTTGGAAGTTGGAGGATAATGTTAGGAAGTGTTATTGGTGCTGCTGTGACCGGACTATTATTCAATTTGTGGGGAGCTAATGAATTAATGAATTTTAGCTGGTTCAATCATTTAATAGTTGGTGGGTTTGCTTTCGGTGTGGTATTTATGGCCACTGATCCTGTTTCTGCGGCTCAAACAACGAAAGGTAAATGGATATATGGTGTTCTGGTAGGGTTATTTTGTATTTTAATACGAGTTTTTAATCCAGCTTATCCTGAAGGAGTTATGTTAGCAATTTTACTTATGAATGTATTTGCTCCAACAATTGATCACTATGTTATTGAATCTAACATCAAAAAAAGATTAAACAGAAAATTAAAATCTAATTTAAACGTAGCTTAATATGAACAGAGACTCAAACGTTTACACTTTTACATTTGCTACTTTAATGGTTTTTGTTGTAGCATCAGTATTAGCATACACTTCTTTTTCTTTAAAAGATTTGCAAAATGAAAATGTAAGAAAAGAAAAAATGCAAAATATTCTTTCAACTGTTGGAATTCAAACAGATAGGGAAGGAGCTGAAAAACTATTTAATCAATATATTAAAGAGCAGTTAGCTGTTCAAAGTGATGGTTCAATAGATAGTTCAGTAAATGTTTTTAAAGATGTTAAACTTGCTCTAGAATTAAAAAAATCGCCTGATACACAAGATTTTCCATTATATGTAGCCGAAATTGATTCTGAGAAATTTTACATAATTCCAATTAGAGGTAATGGTCTTTGGAATGCGATTTTTGGATATATTTCTTTAAAAGAAGATTTAAACACTATTAAAGGAGTAGTTTTTGATCATGTTGGTGAAACTGCAGGACTAGGTGCTGAAATCACTCAAGACTGGTTTATTGAAAGATTTATTGATGAAAAACTATTCGATGCTAATAGTAACCTTATGGGGATAACTGTTTCAAAAACTAATAATGATCCTGCAAACCTTGATAAAACTGACCATGAAGTTGATGCAATTTCTGGAGCTACAATCACAGGCGACGGGGTTACTGATATGATAAAGGAAAGAATAACACATTATGTGCCTTATTTTGAGTTTATAAAGTCAACTAATAGTATTGCTGTAGTGTCAAATAATAACTTAAATCTTAACTANTATGTCTAAAAATAAAGTTTTACTAACTGATCCTTTAGATGATAATAATCCAATTACTGTACAAGTTCTTGGAATATGTTCCGCTCTTGCAATTACAGTTCAACTTAAAGCAGCTATTGTAATGAGTTTGTCAGTGATTGCAGTAATGGCAGCTAGTAATGTCACTATTTCAATTTTAAGAGATTTAATTCCAAATAGAATAAGAATAATAGTTCAACTCGTAGTAGTAGCTTCTATGGTTGTATTGGTTGATCAAGTTTTAAGGGCCTATGCATATGATGTTAGTAAAGAATTATCAATTTTTATTGGACTTATTATTACTAATTGTATAGTAATGGGAAGATTAGAAGCTTTTGCACTTGGTAATGGAGTTTGGAGATCGTTTTTGGATGGAGTAGGAAATGCATTTGGATATGCATGGATTTTGATATTGGTTGCCTTTTTTAGAGAACTTTTAGGATCTGGTAAACTATTAGGTATCCAAGCTATCCCTGATTTCATTTATGAAATGGGTTATGTAGATAATGGTCTGATGTTATTATCNCCAATGGCATTGATTACTGTTGGTCTAATTATTTGGGTACAAAGATCAAGAAACAGAAAACTTATTGAACAAGGATAAAAAACAATACAATGGATTACGCAAATTTATTTATTAAAAGTATTTTCATAGAAAACATGGTTTTTGCATATTTCTTAGGAATGTGTTCTTATTTAGCTGTTTCTAAAACTGTTAAAACATCTATTGGAATGGGTTTTGCAGTTATTTTTGTATTAACTATTACTGTTCCTTTGAACTTTTTAATTGATCAATATCTNTTACAAGCAGGGGCACTAAAATGGATAGGTCCAGAATATGCAGAACTTGATTTAAGTTTTTTAAGTTTTATCATGTTCATAGCAGTTATAGCTTCTATGGTTCAATTAGTTGAAATGATTGTTGAAAAATTCTCACCAGCTTTATATGGAGCTCTTGGAATATTTTTACCATTAATTGCTGTGAATTGTGCTATTCTTGGAGGATCGCTTTTTATGCAGATTAAAGATTTTTCAGGAATTACAGAATCAGCTATATACGGATTTGGATCAGGAGTAGGTTGGCTTTTAGCTATTGTTGCAATTGCTGCCATACGTGAAAAAATAGCATACTCTAACGTTCCAGCTCCTCTGAAAGGATTAGGAATAACATTTATTATAACTGGACTAATGGCAATTGGTTTTATGAGCTTTATGGGAATTAAACTTTAATTATTTTTATGACAATTTCAACTTATATTTTATTTAGTATTATAATTTTTTTAGGAATTATTTTTCTTTTAGTAGGGATGTTACTTGGGGTTAAGGCTAAATTAGTCCCTTCAGGTCCTGTCAGGTTATTAGTTAATGGCGAAAATGAAGTTGAGGTAAACTCAGGAGATACTCTTCTTTCAACTTTAAGTAATAATAAAATATTCTTACCATCAGCTTGTGGAGGAGGTGGTACTTGTGTGCAATGTAAGTGTGTTATTAGTGAGGGTGGTGGTGAAATATTACCAACTGAAACACCTCATTTTTCTAGAAAAGAAATTGCAGAAGGATGGAGATTAGGATGTCAAGTTAAGGTTAAACAAGACATGGTTATTCAAGTTCCTGAGGAAGTTTTTGGAATAAAAAAGTGGGAGGGAACAGTTGTTAGAAATTGGAATGTTGCCTCGTTCATTAAAGAGTTTGTTGTCGAAATTCCTGAAGATATGGGTTATAAAGCAGGTGGTTACATTCAAATCGAAATTCCAGAATGCGATGTAGATTTTAAAGACATGAATATTGAGTCCCATCCTGAGGAACATCCAGGAGATCCAAATAAATTTCAATTAGAATGGGATAAGTTTAAGCTTTGGGATTTAAAAATGAAAAATACTGAATCAGTCGAACGTGCTTATTCAATGGCTTCTTACCCAGCAGAAGGTAAAGAAATAATGTTAAATGTAAGGATTGCTACTCCGCCGTGGGATAGAGCGGCAAATAATTGGATGGATGTAAATCCAGGTGTTGCTTCCTCGTATATATTTTCTAAAAAACCTGGTGATAAAGTAACTATTTCTGGCCCTTTTGGAGAATTTTTTATAAATGATTCTGAAGCTGAAATGCTGTACGTAGGTGGTGGTGCAGGAATGGCCCCAATGAGATCACATTTATATCATTTGTTTAGAACACTCAAAACAGGAAGAAAGGTCAGTTTTTGGTACGGAGGAAGATCTAAAAGAGAACTTTTTTATGTTGATCATTTTAAGGCCCTTGAAAAAGACTTTCCTAATTTTAAATTTTATTTAGCCCTTTCTGAACCAACAGATGAAGACGATTGGAAAGTTAAAGATGGTTTAGATGGAAAGGGTGATGGATTTACAGGATTTGTTCATCAAACGGTCATAGATAATTATTTGAATCATCACGAAAACCCTGAAGATATTGAAGTGTATTTTTGTGGNCCACCTTTAATGAACCAAGCTATAGAAAAAATGGCTGACGATTTTGGAGTNCCGCCGGAAAATGTCAGATTTGACGACTTTGGAGGATAATTTATTACCAGTCCCATTAGGTAAAGATGAGCTTCATAGATTAGCAATGAATATCATCGGCAAAGATCTTGAGAAAGATAATTATGAATTTTTATCAATTAATAGTTCTTTAGAAAAAAATCCTCAGTTCGTTTGTACCAAAAACAAACAACTATACTTCATAATAGTTAAAGTGATTTTNTATCCTAAAAACCCTAAAACATTTGAGATTAAAAATCTTAATAAAATTTTAGATCACTGTACTAAATTTGATGCAAAATTATTGTGTGCAAAAGTAGGACTAGCAAATTCTGATGATTATGAATTACCTTTGTTTAAGAATTCAAGCTATATTGTAAATTATGATGGTATCGAGGAAATTAATTAGTTCTTTATTCTTTATTTGTTTCTTAATTAGTTGTACAAAGTCATATAATACCTACTCTTATTCAGGTTATGCATTAGGTACTAAGTTTACTATTATATATAATTCAGCAAAGCCCTTAAAGAATTTAGAATCTATGGCCGATTCTATTTTTTTTAATTTAAATAAATCACTTTCAACTTATATTCCTAGTTCTGATATATCTAAAATTAATAATGGATATGATTTAATTGAAGTAGATGATAATTTTGTTAATGTATTTAAAAAGTCAAAATCAATTTGGAAGCATACTATGGGTTATTTTGACCCAACTGCAGGTATTCTTGCTAATGCTTACGGATTGGGACCCAATACAGTTCCTAAATACTCTGTGAATGTGGACAGTATTATGAATTTTATAGGTTTTGAAAAAGTATTACTAAATAATAGATCAGTTAAACTAAATAAAGGAATGTATCTTGATTTTAATGCCATTGCTAAAGGTTATTGTGTTGATTTATTATCTAATGCTTTAAAGAAAAATAATATTACAAATCATTTAATTGAAATTGGAGGTGAAATGTATGCTAGCGGAATCAATAATATAACCAATACTAGATGGAAAGTTGGAATTTCAGATCCATTAAAACCCGATGATACTAAGCAAAAAATCTTTTTAAAAAATATCGCACTCGCTAGCTCAGGAAATTACAGAAAATTTTTGATTGATCCAGAAACAGGTGTTAAAATTGTACATACCATCAATCCTAATAATGGCAGTGCAAATCAAACAAATATTCTAGCATCCTCTGTAATTGCAGAAAATTGTATGACTGCTGATGCNTATGCAACAGCATTTATGGCTATGCCTCTTGATAAATCCATAAGTTTAATTAATGATGATAAGTCCTTAGATGGAATGATTATTTATTTCGATTCAAATAATGAAATTCAAACCTATTACAGTTCTGGTTTTAAAAAATTAATTTTTGATTAATTTTTTACACAAAGGAATAATCTCATTTTCAATTATTCCAAATTTCTTTATATCCTTTTTATTATAATTTGATGCATATTTAACCTGCTCTAACTCAAACCCAACTTTTTTGAGTCTTTCAAAATAGTCCATGCCATATAATCTTACGTGGTCATATTGTCCAAACTTTTCAATTCTTTCTTTTTTGTCTGTGATTGAATTATCCTCCAATGTATTTTTTGAATTTTGATTTAATGGGACTTGAAGAATTGCAGTACCACCAATATTTAAAACTCTATATATTTCACTCATAGCCTTATGATCATCTTCAATATGTTCAAGAACATGATTACACAATAAAAAATCAAAGGAATTGTCCTTAAATGGCATATTACAAATGTCNCCTTTTATTGAAGCAAGTGGAGAATTTAAATCAAATGTTGTNTAATCTATATTTTTCTGTTTTTTAAAAATATTATAGAAAGACTGTTCAGGTGCTATGTGTAATACTTTTATTTCTTCTTTAAAAAAGATAGTTTCGTTTTTTAAAAATAACCATAATAATCTATGTCTTTCAAGAGATAAAGTTCCAGGACTCAGTGCATTTTCTCTTTGTCTAACATATCCATAAGGGAGAAATTTTCTATACGATTTACCATTTATTGGGTCAATAAACTTTGTTCCTCTAAAATAAATATCTAAAATTGGGCTAAAAAAGTTACTCCACCATATCAAATAAGGTCTTGGGACGGTGTTTATTAAAAATTTAACTAATTGTTTCAATCTATTTATTTAAAAGGCACTTCTTCATCACTTTTAATTCCTAATGCCTGATAAACATAATCAAAGGTTGATAAAAGTTTTGGTTTTCCATCAATAATAGCAATATTATGTTCGAAATGAGCACTTGGTTTTTTATCTCTAGTCAGAATAGTCCAGCCATCGTTTAATTGATTTATTTTCGATGTACCAAGATTAATCATAGGTTCAATGGCTACTACCATTCCTTCCTGAAACTTTTTACCAGATCCTCTTTTACCATAATTAGGCATTTCAGGTTTCTCGTGCATTTCTTTTCCAAGACCATGACCAACCAACTCTCTAACTACTCCATATCCCCTAGATTCATTATAGTTTTGAATGGCATAACCAACATCCCCAACTCTGTTCCCANCTTTAAATTGTTCAATTCCTACATAAAGAGATTCTTTAGTGGTTTGTAATAATCTTTCAACTTCCGAATCAATTTCTCCAACTCCAAAAGTATATGCGTGATCTCCGTAGTATCCGTTTTTTAAGACACCACAATCAATTGAAAGGATATCCCCTTCATAAACTATATCACTATTAGGAATTCCATGAACAACTTGAGAATTTGGACTTATGCAAAGCGTNTTAGGAAAATCATATAAACCTAAAAACCCAGGNTCAGCTTTGTGATCTCTNATAAATGTCTCAGCTAAATTATCAAGAAATAAAGTATTTATTCCAGGTTTGATTTCTTTGGCAAGCATACCNAGNGTTTTAGACACTAACTGAGCACTTTCTTGGATTAACTCAATTTCTTCAAGACTTTTAATTAAACTCATTTTAAAAATCGTATGGATTTTGATAATTGTTTGTAGTTAAAATTTCTAATATATCTTTTTCAATTGTTTCTAATGGAAATTCAACTATTCTATTTATTTCTTTACCGTCTTTTTTAAATATAAAAGTTGGTACGTTTATTAAGTTTTGATTAAATTCAAGACTGTCAGGAGTAGTTTTTTCTAATGTCATTCCAATTAATTCAATTGATTCCTCACTAAAGTTAAGTTTGTCAATTAATTTATAAAAAACTGGAATTTCTTTTCTGCTATCAGAACACCACGTACCCATAAAGACAGTTATTTCTATATCCTTAAATAATGGTTTTAGTTTATTTAAGGTTTCTTGATCAAGATTGTAATCTGAATAATTTTGATTAAACCATTCTGAATGTGGATTGTTTGAAAGTTCTTTCCTATCAAATAATCCAATTATGTCAGTGTATTCTTCAGATTCCGAATTTTNTATAATTTTTGAATCATTAAAAGTAATCAGATCTTGAAAAATCCAAAAAATNGGGGANACAATAATTATAGCGATTATTATTTTTGAATTTTTTTTCATTCTTAAATAATTAAAGATTTACAGGTCATTTTTTTAGGAATTTCTATATTCATGATATCAAGAATTGTTGGAGCAATATCACCAAGAATTCCATTTTTAATTTTTTTAATATCGTCGTCAATTAAAATTAATGGAACCATGTTTGTTGTGTGTGCTGTATTTGGTGAACCGTCTTTATTTACCATTATATCTGAATTTCCATGGTCAGCAATAACTAAAATTGAATAGTCTTTGTCTTTTGCTTTTTCAATTATTCGCTTTGTACAAACATCTACTGTTTCACACGCTTTTATAGCTGAAGACATTATACCTGTATGTCCAACCATGTCTGGNTTAGCAAAATTTAAACAAATAAAATCAACATCTCCTTTTTCAATTTCCGGAATAATAGCTTCAGTTATTTCGTAAGCACTCATTTCAGGTTTTAAGTCATATGTAGCAACTTTAGGAGATTGACAGAGAATTCTTTTTTCACCCTTANAAGCTTCTTCTCTTCCACCATTGAAAAAAAATGTAACGTGTGGGTATTTTTCAGTTTCTGCAATTCTAATTTGATTTTTTTTATTTTTTGAAAGGGTTTCACCTAAAGTATCATTCAAATTATCTTTTTCATATATTTTTTTAATTCCTTTGAAGGATTCATTATAGTTAGTCATAGTTATAAACTCTAAGTCAAGTTTTGACATTCCATTTTCTAAGAAATCATTTTGAGATAAAACCTCGGTAAGTTGTCTGCCTCTATCTGTCCTAAAATTAAAAAATATAACAAAATCACCATTTTCAATAATAGCTTTTGGGTTGTTATTTTTATCAACGGCAACTATTGGTTCAATAAATTCGTCGCTAATATTATTCTCATAAGATTCGTTTATAGATTTTGATATGTTGGAAGTTTTAATACCCTTTCCATTTACCAAAAGATCATAACATTTTTTTGTTCTTTCCCACCTTTTATCTCTATCCATTGCATAATATCTGCCAATTACACTTGCTAAAGTGGCCCCAGTAGATTGAGTGTATTTTTCAATTCTTTCTATAAAACCTTTACCTGATTTTGGATCTACATCTCTTCCATCAGTAAAAGCATGAACAAAAACTTTTTCTAGATTCATCTCACCAGCTAATTTTAAGATAGCTTCCAAGTGATTGATGTGAGAGTGTACTCCACCGTCAGAAACTAACCCAATGAGGTGTAATTTTTTTTTATTTTTTTGAACTTCTTTTAATGGGGTTTTTAAATTCTCTAGTTCTTTAAATTTATTTTGATCGATATCTAAATTTATTTTAGCGAAATCTTGATAGACTATTCTTCCGGCTCCAAGATTCATGTGACCTACCTCACTATTTCCCATTTGACCTTCGGGAAGTCCAACATCAGCTCCATANGTTATTAGCTTTGAATTAGCATGTTTATCGTATAAGGAATCAATATAAGGTGTTTTTGCCTTGTCAATAGCAGAAACAGATGGTTCTTTAGCGATACCCCAACCGTCTAAAATCATTAAAAGAACTTTCTTATTGTTTGTCAAAGTATAGTGATTAATATTATAATACAAATATAATTATAATCTAAGGATCGTTTATTTTAAATCAGGATTAATATCCATTATAAATTCTGAAATATATTTATCAATAAATTTTTTGTCAAAATATTGATAACCATTTAGATTTTTGTTTTTGAAAAGTTTTTCTAAATCAGAATTAAGCAACAGTTTTAAATATTTTTTTGAGCTTGGTTTGTAACTGTAATGCCATGGTTCGTATTCAAATCCCTTTCTTTTTGGATCGTTGTTGTAGGTAAGGAAAAACCCAAATTTTTCTGAATTATTTGAAAGCCATTTTTTTAAGTCATAAAAAACACCCCCTTTTTCATATTTTTCAGACATTAGAACATTATTTTCATCTGGATATTTACCGTCAATAATGTCTATATCAGTTCCCCAGTGGTGTCGAGACGTTCCTGGAATAGTAGAAAAACGAATAATTTCATTAATAGCATCCATTGGATTTAATGAATATTCATTGGTAAATTTTTTATATTTTTTATTCCAAATAAAATTTTGTCTTTCAAAAGATCTATGAGCTGAAACAATTTTTAAAATAATACCGTCCTTTTTTGCAGCTTCTTTCATTTTTTTGAAAGCAAAAAATGTTTGAGATTCTAGTTTTAAACTGTCTCCAACTAAATCATTATGATTAATTCCGGTAACTAAGTCTAAATTCATAATTTTTTGAGAGTAATTCTTGTTACAAATTAAAAAAAATAGAATACATAATAATTTAATATCCTTTTTCATTTAATTTTTTATATAATAAATAATGTTTTCCAATTCCTTCAATATTAAAACTTTTTTTGGTTTTTGTGAAACCATTTTTTAAATAAAATCCTAATGCTTCTAATCTTGCATTCATCCATATACAGTCAATATTATTTTTAATGCAATGGGAGTCTACTTTTTTAAGTAATAATGAACCAATTTTATTTTTTTGATAATTTTTATACACTGCCATTCCTCTTAGTTGAATATTTTTTAATGATTTAATATCATTAGTATTGTTTTTAATTAGAGAAACTCCTCCTATAATTGATTCATTTTTAATTACAGCAAAATGAATTGTATCTACACTATCGTCTCCATCAAATTTACAGAACTTAAAACCTTTGTTATTTCTTAAGACTTTGTTTCTAAGAGGATATAAATCTGTGCTTTCAACTTTTTTTAAAATAAAACTCATGTAAGTTAAAATTAATAATATATTTAATTGTTATTAATATAATTTAACAATTCATTAATTTTTATATTTGTAATAATGCGGGAGTAGCTCAGTTGGTAGAGCGTCAGCCTTCCAAGCTGAATGTCGCCGGTTCGAACCCGGTCTCCCGCTCAATTTTATTTTTAATGAGATACGTTTTTATATTATTTTTTATTTCAAATTTTGTTTATTCTCAGTCAGAGAACAGAACCTGGATTAGAGGAAAAGTATTGTACAAAAATAGTAATGTGATATCTGCTAACGTAGTAAATAATACAAGCAGACAAGCTACAATAACAGATGGTGATGGAGAATTTGAAATGTTAGTTAAGCTAAATGACAGACTTGTTTTTTCCTCNGTTCAATATCAAATCAGATCAGTTGTCATAAATAAAGAGATACTTCAAAAAAGTCGTTTAGTTATAGATGTGAATGAAAAGGTAACTGTATTAGATGAGGTAGTTGTTGGTCCGGAAAATACAGAAAAGTTTTTGGATTTAAAGGAGGAAGAATTTAAAAGAACTTATTACAATTTTGATAAATCATCTAAAATCGAAAACCAAATTTTAAAAGCAGGAACATTTAATAATGGATTAAATTTTATAAATCTTTATAAAATGATAGCTAAATCTACTTCAAAAAGTGGAGAAATAGATAGTCAATTAAGTAATGCTAATTATAAACCAAGTGATTTAATAAGAGAGGTATACGATGACGCTTTTTTTGTATTAAATCTTGGGCTTAAAAAACAAAATATCTCTGAATTTTTATTGTTCTGTGATGATAAATTTCCTTCAAAATTTTTATTTAAAAAAAGCAATGAATTTCAGCTGTTAGATTTTCTAATTAAACAAAGTGATAAATTTAAAAAGGTACTTGAGAGAGGTTAGTTTTATAGTTTGTTTTTTTTTAGGANTAATCTCTTGTTTTTCACAAACTAAACAAAACTTTAAAGTTTTAAAAGGTGAAATTGTAAATGATTCCATAAATATTAGTGGAATTCATATTATAAATAAGACAAGTGGTTCTAAAACAATAACTGATATTAACGGGATCTTTGAAATTGGAATTAAAAAACAAGACACCATTATAATATCTTCAGTTCAAATTAAACCTAGGGTTNTTATAATGGAAGGAGAAATATTGGATCAATCATTTTTAAAAGTTTATGTTGATCAGTTTATNAATCAATTAAATAATGTAGTAGTTAGGTCTCANAACTTATCAGGAAATATACTAGATGATATGGCAAATTCTAANGTAAAGGTTCCAATAAATTTTGATGATGTAGGTATCCCTGGTTTTAAAGGAATTAGAGAAGAAAAAATTGAAAAAATTGTACCNTTTATTGGTTTGCCAGTNATGGCTATTAATATTGAAGCTTTGTATAAAAATCTAAGTGGATATTATANTAGNTTAAAAAAAAGAAGAGTATGGGATAAGCAAAACATAACTACATTAGATGTTATAGAGTTTTACGGAGTCAGTTTTTTTTCAAGATCTTATAATCTAACGCAAGATGAGGTGTATGAATTTGTACTTGGAGCTATTGAAAATAGTTCAATCCAAAATGATTTTAAACTTTCAAATCATGGATTAGTTTTAGAAGCATTTGATAAATTTTATAAAAGTAGAAATGAATAAATTTAAGTTGCTTTTAATANTTTTTTGTTTGGGTTTTTCTTCTCATAAATACTATGTGAGTACATCTCTTTTTAATTTTACAGACACTAATTCACTTCAAATTACCATAAGATTGTTCAAAGATGATTTTAAAGATGCTCTCAAAAAAAAATACTCTATAAATCGTGTGTTAACTGATCAGGTACTTATTGACTCTACATTTCATAGCAATATCAATAATTATTTCAATTCTTTTCTTACTGTTTCGTTCGATGGTGTAAAAAATAAATTAAACTTTTTAGGTTTAGAGAACAAAAATGAGATGTTTGTATTTTATTTAGAAATTGAAAAACTTCCTANTTTTAATGTTATTAGTTTAGACAATAAACTTTTATTTGATCTTTATTCTGAACAACAAAACATTATACATGTAAAAAAGAACGGTATTAAAAAGAGTTTTATATCAAGATTGAATAATTCGATTCTTTCACTTAATATTTAAACAATTTCACTAAATTTAATCTTCAAAAAA
>JGI26114J46594_1000101_pt1 | contig 23017 bp, 18 predicted proteins | sample AOAMet1_18_M0_10_2_FD_46594 | JGI IMG/M metagenome (IMG submission 46594) | reverse complement strand
TATACTCTTTGTATATGCTCCCATCTAACTCGATCTGCAGACATTGGGTTGTCTGGTGGTGGAGGTAAATCACCTTCTGAGCAAGCAGTGCGTTTGTAACGTCATTTGCATCTGCGGGCTTTGATAAATAATCTGTTGCACCAATCTTTACTGCTGCAACTGCGGTTGCAATTGCTCCATACCCCGTAAGAACAATAATTCTAGAGTCTGGTCGTTTAGCCCTTAAAACTTCAACAACATCTAACCCGTTTCCATCCCCAAGACGCAAATCAATCACTGCATATGCAGGTGGCGTTGCAGTACAAAAAGCTCGTCCCGCAACTACGGTTTCCAATGCAGTTGGTGCAAAACCGCGTTTTTCCATTGCACGAGCCAGTCGCCTACGGAATGGTTCATCATCATCAAGGATAAGTAACGAATTATCTGTTCCGATGTTTTTTAATTCTTTTGGTGTATTTGTCATGATTGATCCTTCATGAGAGGTATTTAGTGTTAAATATTGATAGGGTCAAACATTTGCAAAGCATAAAATCGTTTTTGCTACTTCTTCAGGTTCAAGATCACGTCGAAAAAACTGCAAAAATCCTGATTTATCCATCAAATAACTAAATGTTGAATGATCTAATAAATAATCTTCCCCATCGCCATTTTTGCGAAAAAAAGTTTTATAGGCCTTTGATGCAGTTTGAATTTGCTCAAGTGATCCAGTCAATCCAATTAACCTCTCATGTGAGGCTTGAACATAATCATTAAGTGCAGAAATATTATCCCTTTCAGGATCAATTGTTATGAAAACGGGTGTAATATCAACACCTTGTTCATCTAATATATCAACTGTTGTAAGATTTCTCTGCGTATCTAATGGACAAATATCAGGACAATATGTGTAACCAAAATAAATAAGTGTTAACCCATTTATTACATCTTTTTCAGTAACCTCAACTCCATTATGGTCCACTAATTCAAACGAACCACCAATTGAGCCTTGCCCACCAGCCACTACACTTGATCCACATGCTTTACCATCAACCCAAAACGAAAAATAACTCATTGTTGCTAGTGTTAAAACAACAATCCCAGAAAAGAGAATTGTAAAATATTTTGTCACTGTTTTTCCTATCTGGTCATATTACATATGTTGCTCTACTTTATTAATTATCAATTTACACGTGAGAAGATGTCACAGACAAGAAGCTTTTATGAATAAAAAACCAATCAATCTCTTTACAAATCAAATTCGAAGTGAATGGGTTCGCCTTCAAACACTTATATTTTTACGTTGGATGGCAATTGTAGGTCAAATTATAGCAATAGTATCTGCGCATAGCTTTTTAGGTTTAAATCTTGAAATAGGATATTGTTCTATCGCAATAGGTGCATCTATTTTATTTAATTTATTGGCAAGCTTCATAGCGCCAACAAACAAGCGCTTGTCACAAAGAGCTACTATTTTATCCTTGTTATTTGACCTTACACAACTTGGTATATTATTGTTTTTAACTGGTGGTTTAAGCAACCCTTTCTCATTATTAATACTTGCACCAGTTACAATATCTGCGACTGCCCTTACATTAAATGCCACATTATTTTTAGGTGGATATGCAATAGCAATGACAACGTTACTTACATATTTTCATTTACCCTTAACTTTTAAAAATGGAAATGTTGCAATCCTTGAACCACTATTTATATGGGGGAATTGGACAGCCTTACTGATTGGACTGGTCTTTTTATCCGGATACGCAAGACGTGTAACTATAGAAACGTTTTCAATGTCCCAAGCACTTGCGGCTACGCAAATGGCTTTAGATCGGGAACATAAGTTAACAGTTTTAGGAGGAGTGGTAGCCGCCGCTGCACATGAAATGGGTACACCACTTGCAACAATTAAAATGGTTGCTACTGAATTAGAAGAAGAGTTAAGTTTTAATCAAGAATTAAAAGATGATGCTCGATTAATTCGCGAACAAGCTATGAGGCTTTCTGCAATATTACGAGATATGGGCGAACAGGTAAAGATGACCTACATTTAAAAAATGCACCAATCACTGAAGTGATAAGAGAAGCTGCTGAGCCACATATAAACAGAGGTAAAAAAATAACTACACTCGTAAATGGCTTGCCAGTTTTAGAAATTCTTGAAGACGTTCCAAACTTACCCCGGCAACCTGAAATATTACATGGGTTAAGAAACTTAATTCAAAATGCAGTAGATTTTGCAATACATGATGTATGGATAGATATTACCTGGACCGATGAAACAATTCGCATACTGGTGGCTGATGATGGAAAAGGGTATCCACCAGATTTTTTTGGAAAAGTAGGTGATCCATTCTTAAGGCGCCATAAAACAAAAAAAGATCCTAGCCGTCCAGAATATGAGGGAATGGGATTAGGTTTATTTATTGCAAAAACACTGCTTGAGCGTACACGCGCAAAATTAATTTTTGCGAATGGCACATCTACATATGCTACAAAGCCATCACTAGAGTTTGCTACAGGAGCAGTTGTTAGTGTCATTTGGGATAGAAAAAATTTAATTTTTGATAGTCAAATAGGTCCAGAAAATATGCCAGTACAGATTTGAAGCCACTGATGCAGCAAAAAGGTTTAAATAAACCATCGTTTCAACATTGGGTTACAATATTCATATTTTAATAGTATGTTAAAACACAAATGATTCAAAAAATTTTATTAAAATCGTCAGACGAAACAGCAGCTTTAGCTACAGCTTTTGCACCACTTCTATCTGTTGGAAACACAATTTTATTAAACGGCTCTGTTGGCGCAGGCAAAACCCATTTTGCACGTGCTTTAATTTCTACTTGCTTAAACGATATCAATGCACTCGAAGATATACCAAGTCCGACATTTACTCTTGTTCAAACATACGAATTAAACCACGTCGATATATGGCATGCTGATTTATATCGTTTAACAAGTTTATCTGAAGTTTATGAGTTGGGACTAGATACTGCATTTGAAGATGCAATTTGTTTATTAGAATGGTCCAATAGGTTAGGTGAAATGTTACCAAAGAATGCCTTAACATTAAATTTAAATATTACAGAGGAAGACCTCAGGGAAGCAACCCTTGAGTGGGAAGATACGATTTGGGACACAATTGTGGTAGACGCACTTAAGGTATTTAATAATGAAAAATCGTGAAGAACTATTGCAAGGATTTTTAACTAAATCAAATTGGGAAAATGCAAACAGACATCCTTTAGCATCAGATGCTTCAGGCAGAACATATGAACGACTTTATTTGAATTCAAAAAATGCTATCTTAATGAATGCGCCATATTCTGCAGGGGAAGATGTAAGGCTGTTTTTAGATGTAACAAATATGCTTAAAGAACTGAATTTATCTGCACCAATCATTTACAATGAAGATATTAAAAATGGGTTTTTATTAATTGAAGATCTTGGAGATGATCTTTTTGCACTTTTGTGTAAAAAAGCACCGGAAATAGATCATGAGATATATGGTTCTGCTGTTGATTTATTATTACATATACATAAAAATCCAGCGCCAAAAAGTTTACTAAAGTATGATATGAATATTTATTTAAAGGAAAGTAAACTTTTAACAGAATGGTATTTACCTGCAGCAGTGAGCGCTCCATTATCTAAAAGTTTAATTGATGAATTTCATACCATCTTACATGAAACATTTTCAAAAATACCTTCATATAATCCTGTTTTAGTAATGCGGGATTATCATGCAGAAAATCTAATATGGCTGCCTAAAAGATCGGCTATAAAGCGCGTAGGTCTTCTAGATTATCAAGATGCCCTAGCAGGTCACCCAGCTTATGATTTGGTCTCACTCCTGGAAGATGCCCGCAGAGATACTTCAAGCGATTTGCAGAAAAATATGCTCGATCGATATATATCAAAAACTGAGTTGGATGCAGAAGAGTTTGTTACAGCTTATAATTTATTAGGGGCTCAGCGTAATATCAAAATTATTGGAATATTTTCACGTTTGTCACTACGTGATAAAAAATCAAGTTATGTAAACCTAATACCACGTGTATGGGATCATTTGATGAATAACTTAAATCACAAAGCATGTTCTCACTTAAAACAATGGATAAGTCAAAATGTACCTTACCCAAATCATACAGTTCGTCAAAAATTAGTGAATAAATTATGAGTATTGAAAGTGCATTAATTTTTGGTGCTGGTTTTGGAACAAGGATGGGGGACATTACAAAGATTACCCCCAAGCCAATGATTAGAGTACTAAATAAACCGTTAATTGATTATGCTATAGATGTTATTTTAAGTGCAAATATCCAAAACATTTCTGTGAATTTACACCATCTCCCTAAACAAATTGAAGATCATTTATCTAAATTTGAAAATATTCAAACAATCCATGAACAACCTAATATTCTTGAAACAGGTGGAGGATTAAAAAATGCTTTACCAATTCTTGGTTCAAACCCAGTTGTTACATTAAATTCAGATATAATTTGGATTGGATCTAATCCAGTTGGGTCTCTTTTAAAATCATGGGACCCCAAAAAAATGGATGCACTTTTAATGCTCATTCCTATTCAAAATACAAAAGAATACTGCGGGCAGGGTGATTTTTATTTAGACAGTGATAACCTTTTAACACGAAGGGGTAACAAGCCAAATGCTCCTTATGTTTATACTGGAGCTCAAATCATAAAAACTGAATTATTAAGTAATATAAATGAAAAAAGTTTTTCTATAAATTTGTTATGGAATAAAATCCTTAATAAGAAAAAAGCTTTTGGTATTGTTTATGATGGTAGTTGGATTGATGTTGGACATCCCAAAGGTATTGATACTGCCACAAAAGAGTTATTAAATAATAGAAATGTTTGATTCAAAAAATATACCAAGAGTATTTAAAGTTCCCGTTGGAGTAGACTTTTCTAGAGTGTTCTTAGACGGATTAAAAAGTAGGTTGCATGAGAAGGAGCCCCATGAATTAGCTCGTGTAATTGTATTTATTAATACAAGAAGAGCAGAGCGAAAACTCAAAGAATTATTTATAGAATCTGGCTCTTCATTACTTCCTCAATTTCATTTAATTACAGATCTTTCTGATGACCCCTTAAAACTATGTAATTTACCCGCTCCAGCTCCTTCGCATCATCGAATGATTAATCTTGGTCAATTAATCAGAAAACTTTTATTAGCCGAACCAGATTTAGCACCTATTTCGGCAACCTATGACTTAGCTGAAAGTTTGAGCGCTCTAATGGATGAGGCGCAGGGTGAAGGAATCCAAATGACGGATGTGCTCAATTTAGATGTTGGAGAGCACTCTGCCCATTGGAATAGAAGCAAAAAATTTCTTTCAATTTTAGCAACTCATTGGAAGCAAAATGCTTTAACCGACCCTCAAGATCGAATGCGCCATGTTGTTGAAACATATGCTAAACATTGGGATATAAATCCTACAAATCAAACTATTTTAATTGCAGGTTCCACAGGTTCTCGGGGAGCAACTGCATTATTTATGAAAGCAATTGCGAAACTGCCAAATGGCGCTGTTATTTTACCAGGAGTTGATGATGACCTACCCAAAGATGTCTGGAGTGCTTTAAAGACGAAAAAATTTACTCTTGATCACCCACAAGCTGGATTTGCAAAATTATTTGATTTGTTGAAGATTGATTTTGATGATGTTGATCCTTGGCATAAAGCAAACATAAGGAATATTGACCGAAATAAATTAATATCTTTAGCTCTTAGGCCTGCACCAATTACTAATCAATGGTTGGAATATGGCCCTCTTTTGAAGCCATATTTAAATAAAGCTACACAGGACCTTGAATTAATTGAAGCGGATACAATTAAAGAAGAAGCCCTCGCAATTGCCACTCGATTACGATTTGCAACTGAGCAAGGCCAAGAAGCAGTTCTAATTTCACCAAGTCGGAACCTAACCAGACGAGTTAATGCAAACCTTGCAAGATGGAATATTGAAGCTGATGACTCAGCAGGGACTCCACTTCAATTGTCACAACAGGTATTTTTCTTAGGTCAATCGCTCAGTGTTTTGGTAACTCTACATTGTCATATGATTTTTTAGCATTGTTGAAACATCCATTAACTCACTCAGGCAAAGGCAGGAATATTCATAATTTAATGACTATGGAAATAGAAGTGGGCCAGTTTAATGGAGCAAAAATATTACGTGGAGGGCCACCCTTCATAGATTTTGATATTTTATCAGGTTGGGCAACAAAAGATCCTCACAAGACAATTTGGGTAAAGTGGCTTACGAGGATTTTTCAGCCTTTAAGAGATGCAAAAGANATGGAATTATCTGAGTGGCTAAATTTACTAAAAAAAACAGCTGAAACTCTTTCAAGCAGTCCAGAAAATGATATTGATGCTAAAGTCTGGGAAAAAGATTCAGGTAAAGCCGCTTTAAAAACGCTAGATCAAATATTACACCAATCAGTATCCAGCGGAATAATGTCAAACATAGAATTCAATGCATTTNTAAGGTCTATATTATCTCAAGAATTAAGATCAGAAACACAATCCGCAAACCCATTAATATCAATTTGGGGCACTTTAGAGGCACGCGTACAATCTAAAGATTTAGTTATTTTAGGTGGCTTAAATGAAGATACATGGCCATCAAAACCCAATCATGATATGTGGCTTAATCGTGATATGCGAAAACAATTATCCCTACTTTTACCCGAGAGGCGTATTGGTCTCTCAGCGCATGACTTTCAACAAGCTGTATCAGCACATAATGTTGTGTTATCTCGATCATTAAGAGAAGGAGATACACCTTCTACTCCATCACGTTGGTTAATAAGAATTACTAATTTGATGCAAGGATTAAAAAATGAGGGCCCTAACGCGTTAGATNAAATGCGTAATAATGGGAACCAATGGTTAACATATGCGCGCAGTCTAGATAGAGTAGACGAAACCAAAAAAATTCCTTTTGAAACTAGGCCATCGCCAATTCCACCAGAAAATGCTCGGCTAGAAAAATTATCAGTAACACAAATTAAAGATTTAGTCCGTGACCCTTACAAAATTTATGCATCAGTTATTTTAAAGTTAAGAAAATTAGATCCCCTTGGAAAACAAGCTGATGCCATTGAGCGTGGGAATACTATTCACACAATTTTAGAAGAATTCATAAGACAAACTCAAAATGAACTTCCCGAGAATGCATCAAATTTATTTATGAAAATAACTAATGAAGTTTTGAAAAAAGACGTGCCATGGCCAGCTGCACAACGTTTGTGGTTAGCTCGCATGCAAGCTATTTCATCTTCATTTATAAAGGAAGAAATCAAACGTCGTGCAGTAGGTATTAATATAGCACTTGAACGTTATGGTGAAATTGATTTTCAAGATTTAAAATTCAAACTTACAGCAAAAGCAGATCGTATTGATCAGGGTAAAAATGGACTTCGTCTATATGATTATAAAGCTAGCAAACCTCCATCTTTGGGTGACATTCAATATTTTGATAAGCAACTACAATTAGAAGCTATGATTGCTTTTCATGATGGATTTAATAAAATTCGCAAACAATCAATTGAGCATTTAGAGTATATAAGTTTAGGACCAGAATTAAAAAAACAGCCTTTAGATATCGATGATCAAGAAGTTAGTAAAATTGTAGATGAGTTTCGAAACTTAATTTTGACTTATAATGACCCATCAAAAGGCTTTACTGCTAGAGATAAAATTCAATTTTTAAATCATATATCAGATTATGATCAACTGTCTCGCAAAGGTGAGTGGCAAGATAGCGATACACCAAACCCGAAAGTCCTTGGATAATGAAATTCAACGATGCAACACTAGCTCAAATCTATGCAGCTAACCCAATAAAAAATACTTGGGTATCCGCAAATGCAGGTTCAGGGAAAACACGGGTATTAACTGATAGAGTTGCAAGGTTATTGTTAAACAATACTGATCCACAAAAGATTTTATGTCTCACATATACAAAAGCAGCAGCCGCAGAAATGCAAAATCGTTTATTTGATAGTCTTGGCAAATGGGCAATGTTACCTGATGAAGAGCTTCGTACAGAATTAAAAAGTTTAGGTGAAAACGAAAATACTTTAAGCCCTGATAAAATTAAACAAGCTCGAACTTTATTTGCGGCAGCACTTGAGACGCCTGGTGGTTTAAAGATCCAAACAATTCACTCATTCTGCGATGCATTATTGCGACGTTTTCCGCTAGAAGCTGGCGTATCACCACAATTTAATATGCTTGAAGAACGTCAAGCAAAACAATTACGCATCGAAGTTGTGGAAAGAATGGCTCAACAGTCTGAAACTTCAGAAATAGACATGTTAGCTAAACATTTAACACGTCTAAATACAGATGATTTAACGAATGAAATTGTAAAAAAACGTACCGGCTTTGATATCGCTCCTACACCAAAAGATTTTGGTATTTCTCAAGATATTTCATTAGATAAAATTTTTAATGAAAGAATTAATCCACATAATGATATAATAAACTCACTTATAGAATTATTAAAAACTGGCTCAAAAAACGATATAAAGGCAGCAGATAAACTAAGAGAATACTTTTTAGATAATACAAATAATACAAAACTTAAAATATTAGAAAAAGTATTCTTGAATGGAAAAACTGCCAAGGCAGGTCCATATTCAGCTAAAGAGAATGTTGCGACATTAAAGTTAATTCCTAAAACTCATTCCTTTTTTGACATACAATCAATAATTTCAAAAGATGTTGAAGCTACCCGTAAATGTAGATTGGCCATAAATGCATATAACAAGACACTAGTCTTGCACAGTTTTGCACAGTCTTTCTTGAAGGCATATGATAAACGAAAAGCTTTTAATGCGTATCTTGATTATGATGATCTTATAAACTTATCTTCAAAGTTGCTGACGTCTAGTTCAATGGCTCAGTGGGTTTTATACAGGTTAGACGGTGGCTTAGATCATATACTAGTTGATGAAGCTCAAGATACTAGCCCTGCACAATGGGCTGTAATTGATTGCCTAGCTAGAGAATTTACATACGGTATCTCAGCCAATGATAGACCACGAAGCCTATTTATAGTTGGTGATGAAAAGCAATCTATTTACTCATTTCAAGGCGCTGATCCAGACATTTTTAGTGAAAAAAAATCTGAATTTAGAGATTTATTTCAACATATAAATCAAGATATGGAGAGTCGCGAGCTACTATATTCATTTCGATCAGCACCAAAAATATTATCCTTAGTTGATCAAATTTTCACTGATGAAAATGTAAAAAATCCAAAATCCAAACATAAAGCGTTTCATGATTCAAAGCCAGGTAGGGTTGATCTTTGGCCGTTTATTGAAAAGCAAAATCAACCAGATAAGGAGGTGTGGTATAGGCCAGTTGATATGCCAGCACCAAATGATCCAAAACAAGAACTAGCACGCCTAATTGCGAAAAATATTAAGGGAATATTACAAAGTAAACAGACAATTAATGTTGATAACGAATTAAGACCCGTTAATCCTGGTGATATTTTAATTTTAGTGCAAGGTCGTGAAACTCAAAGTTCATCTTCATTATTTAAAGAAATACTAAAAGAATTGAAATCTTCAAATCTCCCTGTTGCAGGTGCAGACAGACTTAACGTTGGAGATGAATTGGCTGTTAGAGATATTTTATCGCTTTTACAATTTGCAAATATGGCAAATGACGATTTGTCACTCGCTGAAGCGATGCGATCTCCTTTACTAGGCTTAACAGAAAATGAGCTGTTCAAAACTGCGCATAAAAGACAGGGTACACTGTGGCAATCCTTAAGAGATCAGAACCATCATACTAACGCTCTAGCAATCTTAACAGATATTAGAAATCAAGTTGGTTATTTAAGACCATATGAATTAATTGAGCGTATTTTAACAAAACATCGTGGCCGAGAAAAATTATTAGCAAGGCTTGGTTCTGAAGTAGAAGATGGTATCGATGAGTTGCTCGCTCAATCATTACAGTATGAAGCATTAGAGCCTCCAACCCTTTCAGGTTTTTTACAGTGGTTTGTTTCTGGGGAAGTTGAAATTAAGCGTGATATGGGCAAAGGGAACCAAATTCGAGTAATGACCGTCCATGGATCAAAGGGGCTTGAATCACCAATAGTTATTTTGCCAGATACTGGTGACAAAAGCTTACCTCAAAATGCTCAGATAACATTATCTAATAACTCATCAGTTTGGAGAAGTACTGGTGATGAGGGTAGCGAAATTCAAAACAATGCTGAAAAAGTAATAAAAGAAAAACAAACCCAAGAAAAAATGCGCCTTTTATATGTTGCACTAACAAGAGCGGAAAGTTGGTTAATTATATGTGGTGCTGGTACACGTAAAAGTGAACGCTCTTGGTATAACTTAATTAAAGGGGCTCTGGTTAGTCTCAATGCATCAAAAAATGACTTTAAGGATATAGGGGAAGGCTTGTTATTTAAAGATAACAACTGGGAAAGTCTTTCAGTCAAAGAAAAATCAGGTGAATTGAACACCAAAAAAAATACTTATCCCAAATGGTTAATGAAAAATGCAAAAAAAATTGACCGTCCAAAACAAACATTGGCTCCGTCAAATTTAGTTGGAGAAAAAACACTCCAAAATACATTTAATTCATCTAATTCTGATGCAAAAGAATTAGGAAAAATATTACATAAAATTTTAGAATTCTTACCAAATATACCTAAAAATCAATGGGAGGTGTTTTTGAATGGTTTCTTTGAAAGCAATAATTTTGGCGTAAGCGACGAAATAAAAGATAGTCTTATATTAGAGGCCATTAGTTTATTAGAAAATCCAACACTAACGTACATTTTCTTTACACCCAACGGTCTGTCTGAGGTTGGGATAACAAGTCATATACCACAACTTAATAATAACATTCTTGGATATATTGATAGGTTAATAATAGATAAAGATACAATTACTGCTATAGATTTCAAAAGCAATGTAAGCATTCCAATTTCAGATGAAGAAATACCCAAAGGTATCTTGGCGCAACAAGCGGTTTATCTACTTGCATTACAAAAAATTTATCCAGCTTATGAAATTATAATAGCAATCTTGTGGACAAAGACAGGGGAAGTTATGAAAATCTCCCACAACACAGCAATTAATTCATTAGATACGATACAACATCTTGACGATTCAATAGATGGTTCTTAGATTCAATTTAATAAGAAAATTTTTGGAGACGCCCAATGGCAACCGTAAAAGTAACTGATGACACATTCACAGCTGAAGTAACAAACTCAAATATACCAGTTGTTGTTGATTTTTGGGCAGAATGGTGTGGCCCATGCAAACAAATTGGACCCGCACTAGAAGAATTATCTGATGAGTATGAAGGAAAAGTAAAAATTGTAAAAATTAATGTTGATGAAAATCCGAATTCACCCGCACAAATGGGTGTAAGAGGTATACCGGCATTATTTTTGTTTAAAGACGGACAAGCTATTGCAAATAAAACAGGTGCAGCACCTAAGGCTGCATTAGCTGACTGGATCACTTCAAGTATTTAATTCTGATAATTTTTTAATTACTTTTATTAAATTAGAAATCTAATCCTAAGTCAAAATTTGTAACTGTATGTGTAAGGCCACCTACTGAAATAAAATCAACACCAGTTGAAGCAACTGAAGAAATACGATCTAATGTCATATTTCCTGATGCTTCAACAACCATTGTTCCATTAACCATTTTAACGGCTGAAATCATATCTTCATTAGTCATATTATCTAATAATACAACATCTGCTCCACCATAATTAAGCACCTGTTCAAGTTGATTTAATGTATCAACTTCAATTTCAATAGCAGTCATATGTGACGCGAAGTTTCTAGCACTTTCTAAAACTTTTTGAATACTTCCTGCAGCAGCAATATGGTTATCTTTAATCATAATCGCATCGTTTAATCCAAACCGATGGCTTGACCCACCGCCATGACGAACAGCTTCTTTTTCTACGAGTCTTAATCCAGGCGTGGTTTTTCTTGTACAACTAATCTTGGCTTTTGTTCCTTTTGTTTCCGCCACAAAAGCTGATGTCATAGTTGCAATGCCAGATAGTCGGCCTGCAAAATTAAGCGCTACTCTTTCAGCCATCAAAATTGATTTGGCATCACCCTTTATAATCATACAGGTATCATTTGGCTTAACGTACGATCCATCCTTTAAACAGGTTTCAATTTCTATTTTTTTATCAATCATTAAAAATGCTATTTCTGCAATTTGCATTCCTGATAATACACCCATATCTCGTGCATTTAGTTTGGCACTATATGTAATTCCATCTGGTATAACTGCACGGCTTGTCAGATCACCAACACCACCTAAGTCTTCCTCAAGTGCGTGTTTAATCATACTCTTTAATAAAAATTCAGGAATATCAGAATGGCTCATAATTACTCCTATAAACTATTTCTTAAAACTAAGGCATCAACTAAATTCATTTTACTACGCTTTTGAAAATTATCGTTTTTGTTTGGAAAGTCTTTCCGATAATGACCTCCGCGTGACTCTTTTCGCAAATATGCGGCTGCTGCAATTAATGTAGCTGCTGCGAGCATATTATCAAAATTAGTAGACTTACCACCATGTTCCAAATCTAACTTCTTAATAAATCTTAATGCTTTTGCTATATCCTCACCTGTTCTAATAACACCAACCCAATTAGACATAGCTTTACGCAATTCTAATATAACTTTCTCATCAATAAGATTAAACCCAACTTTTGGTACAGGTAAGTTCTTATCAAATATTTTATATTCTTTATTTTCAATTGCTTGAATTATTCCATTTGATGCTGTTGCAGCATAGACTAATGCTTCTAATAATCCATTTGAGGCCAATCTATTTGCTCCATGCAGTCCAGTCGATGATGCCTCGCCAGAAATCCACAGCCCTTTTATTGATGATTTTCCTTTAATATCTGTAGCAACACCTCCCATATGATAGTGTGCAGCAGGTATAACCGGAATTGGTTGCCTTACAGGATCAATTCCACTTTTTAAACATGCTTCCGAAACTGAGGGGAATTGGTTAATAATGTTAGCTCCAATTGCGCTTCGTGTATCTAAAGCAGGCTTGTTACCACTTTGATGTTCACGAAAAATGGCCCTAGCAACAATATCTCTGGGGGCTAATTCAGCATCTTTATGGATATTCTGCATAAATTGAATACCATCTTTATTTATTAAGATTGCACCCTCTCCACGTAGTGCTTCCGTTGCAAGAGGTGCAGGGTCTAGTTCTAAATCCATTGCTGTTGGATGAAATTGAACAAATTCTGCATCAGCAATTTCAGCTCCAGCTCGAGCCGCCATTCCTAATGCTAAGCCCCTAACTGTAGGAGGATTTGTCGTTTTCATGAATAAACTACCCGCCCCACCAGCAGCCATTAAATAAGCCTTAGCTTGAATAACAAAAGGATCATTCTCGCCATTTGCTAAAACTACACCGCACATTTCATTATTTTTTACTATTAAATCTAATGCTGTCACACCTTGCATAACTGTTATTGACGGTGTGTTTAACACTTCCTTAACAAGTGTTCTCATAATGGCAGCCCCAGCTTGGTCACCTTTAACTCTCACTACACGAGCAAAACTGTGAGCAGCCTCTTTAGACATTAAAAAATCACCATTTCCCAAGCGATCAAATGGTGTGCCAACATCCGCCAATTCAAGCACATGTTCTTTTGCTGCAGATGTAACAAATGTTGCAATATCTGCATCAACAATACCATCGCCTGCCATAACAGTATCATTTGCATGCGCTTCTGGTGTATCGTGTTCATCCATAGCTGCAGCCACACCACCTTGGGCCCATGCACTTGAAGCATCAAACCCCAATGGCTTTGGTGAAATTATAGTCACAGGCCTAGGAGCAAGGTTAAGTGCAGCATACAACCCTGCCAAACCTGCTCCAATAATCAGAACGTTATGTTGCTTCTCTTTCACAGCTTTATTTCAAATCAATCATTCGCTGAACCGCCAACCGTGCTTTTGCAGCCAATTCTTCTCTAACGACAACTTCTTCGTTTCCAGTGTGCAATGACCATAATATTTTTTCTAATGTAATTCTCTGCATGTGCGGGCATAGATTACAAGGACCCAAGAAATTTACCTCAGGCACTTCATCAGCAATATTAGAACCCATTGAACATTCAGTTATTAATAAAACTTTTTCTGGTTTATTTTTTCTAACAAAATCAATCATACCTGAAGTAGATCCACTAAAATCAGATTCATCAACAACATCAGTTGGGCACTCTGGGTGAGCGATAATTACAGCATCAGGTTCATATTTACGATATTCACGTAACTCATCAGCTTTAAATTCAATGTGAACCTCACAAGCGCCTTCCCAATAAACAATTTTTTTACTTGTTTGTTTGGCAACATTTTGGGCCAAATGACCATCTGGTGTCATAATCACCAGTTCACTGTCCATTGCATTTATCACATCCACAGCATTTGAAGACGTGCAGCAAATATCAGACGCTGCTTTTACTTCAGCTGTTGTATTTACATATGAAACAACAGGTGCTCCAGGATATTTTTCTCTCATACNAGCAATATCTTTTGCTGTTATACTTTCTGCTAGTGAACAGCCTGCACGACTATCAGGAATGATAACTGTTTTTTCTGGACTCAGGATTTTTGAAGTTTCAGCCATAAAGTGTACTCCACCCTGGATTATAACACTTTCTTTGACTCTGGTTGCTTCAATTGCAAGCTGCAAGCTATCACCTACAATATCAGCTACTCCATGATATATATCAGGCGTCATATAATTATGAGCTAAGATAACAGCGTCTTTTTCTTTTTTTAGTTTATTAATTGCATGCACGTAAGGAGCACGCTTCATCCATTCAGCTTCAGGAATCACTCGGTCTACACAGCTATATTGTTGCGCTGTTTCTTTAAACATAGCCGCACTAATCTCCAAATCGAAGACAGCTTCTAGTTGAGATTTCATTTCTGGTGATCCAGGAATAATCATAGCCAGTCCTTAAACTTTATTACTTATGACATAGATAGGGGTGATTGTGGTAAAAGAGAAGTATTTAATGCTTATTAATCAAAGGTCAATTTCAATTGTCCCATTTGACTCTAGTGCACGCGATTGACATAAAATAATTGTATCTTCTCGTTCTTTATTGGACAGTACAAAGTCTCTATGCTCTACTTTTCCAGAAATTAAACCACAACGACAAACACCGCAAATACCATTTGTACATTTCATATCCACATGGATGCCATTATCTAACAATACATCTGTTACCGTCTGATCTGACTGCACTTCAAACTCTCTATTGCTCTTTAATAATTTTATTTTAAATGAGTGAGTTTTTATAATCTGTAACTTCTGGTGGTGCAAAATATTCAAAATTTACTGCTTCTTCTGGAAATCCAGCAGATGTTGCACTTTTTTGGGCATCATACATAAATTTATTAGGACCACAGACATAGGCATTATAACCTTCTTTATATGTACCAAATATTACATTAAAGTTAGCCCTATTCCCTTCATCAGAAAAATAAAGTTTTATTTTATCCTTCCAAGAAACATTAGAAAGATGCTTTAATAATGCTGCTTTATTTCGGCTCGGTGAACAGTAACTAAATGAAAAATCTTGATGATTTTTATGTAATTCATGTGCCATCGCAATCAATGGTGTAATTCCTATACCTCCGCCAATTAAAAAAGCCTTTGATAAGTTTTTTTTAAGTGGAAAATGATTTATTGGATATGAAGTAAAAATTTTACGCCCTGGGGTAAATATTTTGTGCATCAATACTGACCCACCTGTTCCATTTTCTTCCTTAAGAACAGCAATCTGGTATATTTTACGATCAAAAGGATTACCAGTTAATGAATATTGTCGAATAAATCCTGGTGCAACCACAACATCAACATGCGCACCAGCACTCCAGACTGGAAGATCTTCTCGAGATGGTAATGCAAAACTATATTCAATAATTTCATCAGTTGTTTTTTCAATATTAATAATTTCTAAATGTAAAATATTAATATTGTTTTTTATACTATAGCGATGAAATAAATCTTTTGTATCACCATTAGATAATCGTTTTTTATATTCTTTCGCATCTAATAATTTTGAATAAGCCTTTATGCCTTCTTCTCTATTAATAGGAAATGGAAATGGAAATGGATGTGGCGCTTGATCCGCAGGATACACTGCCAATGTTTGTTCAGAATATTTTATATCAAGTTTTTTTTGTAAATTTCTTTCATTAGTACCATTTGATGTTGGGCGATAACCTTCATCAGCTTGGATTTCCAAATCCCACCACCACTTTTTGTTTAAGTTGCGTTCTCCGTTTCCAACCCAATCATCTAATTTTGCTAAAAATGGTGCTGCGCTAGGAATATTCATTGCCACCCAACGAAATGGTTTTTCTGAAAACAATCCTTCTAAGTTCCAAGGGCATGTTTTCATACATCTACCACACATTGCGCCAGCAGCAGTTGTTATTCTATAAGTCGCACACCGTTGGCTATCTGATTTCCAGATTTCATATCCATTAAACATTTTCTTTGGTCCCGCCGTAATTGCTCCAGCAGGACATTCACGAGCACATTTGTTGCAACTTTCACAGAACTTCTGCATACCAAAATCGATTGGTTTATCATGTTCCATAGGCATGTTTGTAGTGACTATTCCAGATTTTAACCTTGGGCCTAAATACGGATTTAATATTACTTCTCCAATTCGGCTAACTTCACCTAAACCTGATAATAAAAGTAATGGTGGGTGTATAACATCGCTATCAGTTGCAGTGTGTGCTTTTGCTTCATAACCTAAAGAACGGATATGTTCAGCAATGACACCNCCTAATAAGGANAAGCGCAAATAAGCNCTCATTGATAATGCNACAGAAATCCAATCATCTCCAGAAGATCCATCCATAGTATCAAATCTTTGGTCAACAATCATAGAAATGGCTTGGTCTTGGGTTGGCTTAATTTCTTCACCAGCTGCATCATGCGAATAATAAGCCCAATCTGGGCATCTAGATATTCCAACTGCATCTATACCTAGGAAATAACACGCTGCCTTTATATTTTGCGCATTTATTTTAGCATTTTTTGCACTNGTGGATATTTCTTTGTTAGGCGGTTTATTTTGTAATAAAACAAAAGCACTCATAGGCTTCCTTTGTGCCATTGAGGGCGCAGTTTTACGAACATAGAATCCGTTTCTTGAACCATTCTCAACTGCTTTCCCNAGATCACCAAATTGTGCTCGAGCAAATAAATCAGTTCGTTTTGGTACTCGGGGTATATTTGGTTCATCTAAATATGTTGTAGGTATCTCAGTTCTTTTTGTTTTTTCAAAAGGCATTGCGCCATCAACAAATTTTCTNTGTTTATAAGGTTCACGATTAAACTTACTTTTTGAATAGCCCAGTCCTATTAACCATTTGAAGCCATGAGTATAGAACTTTGGTTGTGCTGAATATTTTGCTAAGGGCAAATCAGTTTCTAATTTTAAATTAGTAGTCACAGCAGTTATACCAAATCTAGTTCCAATAAATGGATTGGTAAGTGTATCTTCTTCTACTGTTGCCAAACCTGACAGCACTGCCAATCGGTTTAAATCTACATCACTGCAAGATGTAGAATGCGAGCGTGCATCATATCCTAGTAAACGTATGTAATTTGATATTACATTTGCTGTTTCTGTACCCAATAGTGTTGCTCGTTCTGATTGAGCATTTTGAATCCAATCACACCCTATTTCATCAGATAATGGATCTCTTGGAAATTCATAAATGAAAACTACAGCATGTGTATGCTCACTCACTCCATTATTAGGTGCGTCTACAGCTTCTCGCAATTCTGCCATTAAGACATCAATACCAGCTGCAAATGTTTTAGTTTGCTTTGTTCGCAAATCTTCAGATAGTCTTTCAATGTCGGAGTTATAAATAGGTTTTTTTAAATGACAGTCAGTATCAATTTTAGTAATTCCTACTACTGAACAATCTTGAAAATATGCAAAAGATTTTAGGTGATTAGAACGTTCTGTTAAGTTGCTTGGAATATCACAACGCCCCTTATTAACTAGACCACTTCGCATTGCATCCATCATCGCTTGATAATCACGCATTGCGTTTATAATAGAATGTGGGTTTTGTTTGTGATCAAAACTTAGTGCTTTCATTCTAGGTGTTTTTTCAATTGGCCCAGATACACGCTTCAAGCGCTCCATGGGGTATGGACCTAAATGGGGAAATCTGTTTTTTTCTGAAAAAAATTTAGTCATTCTGTTACTTTAAGCAGAATTAATTTATAAAGACTATATTCATACGTTCGATTTCTCTTAATACGATGTCGTTTTTCTTGAAGATGTTAAATTATAATTAGGGCAAAACTATACAATGGAAAAAATAGAAGTTAATTTAGATGAAATTGAGCATTTAACTCAAAAAGCTCTTATTTGTCATGGTGCATCAAATTGGATTGCTAAATCAGTAGCTAAAGCAGTGAGAACAGCTGAAGCTAAAGGCAATTTAATATGCGGATTATATTATTTAGAAAGCTATTGTAGTCAATTAATCACTGGACGAGTAAATGGAACTATTGAACCTATTGTTTCATTACCAAGAACTGCATCTGTATATGTAGACGCTCAGTTTGGATTTGCTCAAGCAGCTTTTGAGCGTGCATTACCATTAGCTTTAAAGACTGTAACAGAAACTGGTACATGCTCTTTAGCTGTTTCGCATTCTCATACATGTACCTCTTTGGGATATTTTACTGAGCAAATTGCAAAATCAGGATTCATAGGTATTGGGTTTACTAATGCAAGCGCTGTCGTATCACCACCCGGTGGTAACAAAGCTATCTTAGGAACAAACCCTATTGCTATGGCTTTACCTGCAAAAAATGGTGGTATTGCATTTCAATTTGACCAAAGCACCTCTGCAATAGCTCTTGGAAAAATTACTATGGCCTCTGCTGCTGGAGAAGCTATTCCATTAGGATGGGCTGTTGATAGTCAGGGAAATGACACAACAGATCCAAACAAAGCCTTGAAAGGGTCTTTAAAATCTTCTGGTGATTATAAGGGGTGGGGATTCGGTCTNATGACGGAAGTTTTGGCAGCAGCATTTACCGGATCAGTAAATTCATTAGATGTTAAAGGATTAAAACTTCCAGAAGGAAAACCTCATGATTTAGGCCAATGTTATATAATTCTTGATCCAAATACACATGGCAACTCTTTCTTTGATCGCATTGACAGAATAATTACAGCAGTTGCTGAACAAGAAGGTACTAGGTTACCTGGTTCAAACTTTATAATGCCCGAAACAGTTAAAATTGAAAAAAAAATCTTTGACCAATTAAACAAACTCTCAAAAGGCCCAACAGCATGACAAATTATCAAATCGATTGTTTACAGTATGCAAACTGGTCTGAAAATATTTTTAAAGAAATGAGAGAAGGTGGGCTAGATGCAGTGCATGTTACAATAGCTTATCACGAAACATTTAGAGAAACTGTCTTAAACATGGAGCAGTGGAACCGTTGGTTTGAACAGTTTCCTAGTTTAATATTTCAAGGGACCACAGGTGCCGATGTTCGCTTAGCAAAAGAGACCAACAGAACAGCAATTTTCTTTGGTTTTCAAAATCCATCACCTATTGAAGATGATATTGGCCTTGTTCAAATTCTACATCAACTAGGCGCACGATTTATGCAACTCACATATAATAATCAATCCTTACTAGCGACTGGGTGTTATGAAAGTTATGACGCTGGGCTCACGAGAATGGGACGAGAAGTTGTAAAAGAAATGAACCGCGTAGGAATGGTTGTAGATATGAGCCATTCTGGTGAAAAATCAACTTTGGACGCTATAGAATATTCTGAACGTCCCATAGCAATTACTCACGCAAACCCACATAACTGGCATCAAGCCCTACGAAACAAATCAGATACGGTAATGAGAGAACTATCAAATTCAGGAGGTATGCTAGGTTTTTCTATTTATCCCCATCATTTAAAAGGTGGGACAAGTTGTACTATTGATAGCTTTTGCCAAATGATTTCTGATACAGCTAATATTATGGGAATTGATAACATTGGTATTGGAACTGATTTATGCCAGAATCAACCTGATAGCATTGTAGAGTGGATGCGAGTTGGGCGCTGGACAAAAGGCATAGATTATGGTGAAGGCACCGCGTCAAATGCTGGATTTCCACCTATGCCAACATGGTATAAGGATAACAGAGACTTTTCAAATATAGCTAATGGGCTATATAAAATAGGTATGACTGAAACAGAAATCTCAAAAGTCATGGGAAATAATTGGTTAAACTTCTACGATAATAATTTTGGTGCTATTAAATGATACCACAAGTTGATCTCCGCAAACCTGAAGAGGTGATGAAATTATCTCGATTGGGTAGTCTACATCAATCACGTATTAGCTTCATGCGTGTATTGTTAAGACGTTTGGCGTCCGAAAACTGGCATTTTGACAAGCCGAATTGGAATATTGATGATGACGGCTTTGGATATGCAACCTATAGCGTGCATGGCCCCGAAAGAAGCTATACTTTGGTTGCTTTTGCCCACGATTTACCTGCTGAATTAAGGTCTGATCGCGTAATTGCGGAAGCATGGGATTGCACATTCACTCTTCATGATGGCATTCCGTCAGAAGATGATATTATTCGCCTAAAAAATAATGTTCCCCTTCAAGAGGCTGGAAGAATATCGAAAAATGAATTAACTCTTTCTAGGGCTAATCGATCTGTAAGGTTGTGGAATTATGTTGTGGATTCATTAGCTGCAGGAATACAGCCTGATGAAAAAAAATTAAATGACGTTGGTTATTTAATGCGAACAACAGCAGTTTATGGCTCAGGAAAATTTGGCGCATCAGATCGATCAAAAATTTCTGATAGACAAGAAATGCGAACTCCATTTCAAGCAGAAATGTTAACTGTTTATTTAATACGATGCTTTGTTATGGATTTAGTAGATTTTGTTGCATCTAAAAAAGGTGGTGATGCCGCCGTTAAATTAGATCCAAAATTACGCAAATCTATGGGAATTGGAAATTCAACTGGGCTTGGTATGGCTCCTTTTTTAGTCAATCACCCCGCACTTTTAAGCACATGGATATACGCTAGAGAAACTGCGTTAGCACGAGTGAGAGCTATTAAAACTGTTCCAGAAGAAACATTTTCTGAAATGAGAGAGCATTTAAATAATGCCCTAAAAAATGCTCGGAGTTGGACAAGTGAGCATGAAATTCAAAAACCAAAAATAAAGATATTTTGTGACGAGCTAGCTCAAGTCGTTTCAAAATTTGAAACATTGGATAAAGAAGACTATCCATGGGATGCTCTTCATCTTTGGTCTACAAATAAACTCAGTGAAGACACACAAGAACAAATTATTTCAGCTCTGTTTGAGCCTTATTCTGAATTAGTAGATGATCTATCTGATTGTATGTATATTGATGAAGCTAAACATTTTAAAATAGATGCTTCTATTTCAACAGACGAGTTAAAAAACAAATAAAAGAAAATTATGAATGGGCTATTAATATAGATTATTCAAAAAAAGAAAATCAGTCTAGATTTTGGTATGTTTCAGAATCAAAGCTCGAACCACGCTTAGGAGAACGGTTTGAAGAAGATGGATCTGAACTTGAACAACCATTGGCAGTTGCCCGNGATATTGCTGCACTAAATTCAGATTTAAACAAAAAACAAAATTTAGGTGAGTTTTTATTAGCANATCCTGAACACAGACATATTGTACGGCGGATACAGTTGAGTAAAAAATTTCCATACTCAGAAATCCGGGACAATNTATTAAATANTAAAATGCTTCCTATTGATATGTTGCGNTGTAAATTATCATTTTTTGGAGCAACAAAGTTTGACCCAAGATCAGATAGGTGGGTTAGAATATGTATGTTTAAGGATGCTCCNTTTCCTNAAGANTTAACAANCAAAGATAACTGGTCTTATGGGGCCCANGCTTGTTAACAGAATCTGAAATTTTAGCTTATGCAAAGAAAGCGACACGTGGCGCAGGNTTTTCTTGGGGTATGGCCGAAGAAGCAGCTATGGCAACATTAAATCTTTATAAGGCAGGATATGATGGGTTTTTAGAATTAATTTCTATCTTAGAGAATGCAGATGGGCAAAAGCAACCATTAGACATTAAAATAAAAGTCCCATGTGGATTAACATTAGGTACTTTTTATTTAGATTGTTCTAAAAAAGCGGATTACATAGAGGTAATAAGCCATCTTATGTTTCAATCACTTTGTGGTGACTTAAAAATTAAAGAACCTAAATTTCCAGAAGATGCACCAGATATAATTAAAAAATTTGCCCATAGAACTTATGTGCCTGATAGTGAAGAATCTCGTTTGCGAGGAGCAGGATAAGCAATTGTTTTTTTTCATAAAAGGTGTTTCACTACATTTATGAAATTAAAAGATTTAGAAGTTTTTATTGTCAAAAACCCTCCTCCAGGTTGGGGTGGGAGATATTTTATTTTTGTCAAATTAACAACTGATAATGGAATAATCGGGTACGGTGAAGTTTATTCGGCATCAGTAGGGCCAAAAGCGATGGAAGTTATCATTAATGACGTTTTTGAACGTCATATGATGAATGAGAACCCCGAAAATATAGAGATGATGTTTAGACGTACCTATTCATCTGGCTTCACTCAACGTCCTGACTTAAGCATAATTGGAGCGTTTTCAGGTTTAGAAATTGCTTGCTGGGATATTTTAGGTAAAGCACACGATCGTCCAGTTTATGCTTTATTGGGTGGAAAAATGAATGACCGAATAAGGTCATACACATACCTTTATCCAATGGATCACCATGATATTTCAAAATTTTGGACATCACCAGAAATGCAAGCTGAGAGTGCTATGGAAATGATTAATCTAGGTTTCACAGCCATAAAGTTTGATC
>JGI26114J46594_1000100_pt1 | contig 23051 bp, 22 predicted proteins | sample AOAMet1_18_M0_10_2_FD_46594 | JGI IMG/M metagenome (IMG submission 46594) | reverse complement strand
AATGATGAGTTCTTAATTTCTATGAATAGCTAGTGTAAGAAGCTTATAATAGTAACAGAAAAACCATTAGTGCTGCATAGCATTAATGGTTTTTTTTATTTCTATTGGTATACTCTCTAGATATCTATTGTCTTTTAAAAAGCCCTTAAAGTACAAGATCAAGAACACAAGATTATATCTAAGCAATTAAAAATACATTGTGTGCTACATTACTTTTAGTAAATAAGACAAGGCAAAAACTATCTCAAGGTACAGATATAGATACATTCAGTTAGGTAGAAGTATCTATGCAGGCAAAACGATATAGAATATCGTTTAAAGGTTTCAAATAAAACAAGCTAGTACTTGGCTTAATTAACAAAATATAGGGCATAAAAAAAGCCTCGCAATTTGCGAGGCTTTTATAAAGTATGTTGTTAAGCTTATTGCTTAATTACTTTTTGTGTTAAAGAACCGTTGTTAGTCTCAATGTTTAAGATGTATACACCAGCAGCAAGATCAGCAATGTTCATTGAACCNTTTACTAAAGTAGCACCTGTGTTTTTTCCTAATACATCAAAAAGTACAGCACTTTTTAATTCTACGTTAGAAGAAAAATCAACGTTGATTACGTTTGTAGCAGGGTTAGGATATACTGAAGCACCTACTAAATCGTTGTCACCAAGACCTGCAGATTCTTCGTTAGTTAGAGTCCATGCAAAAGATGGGAAGTCTGCACCAATAAGACCAGAGATTTCAGTCCAGTCTGTTGCACCAGCTCCAAATAAATCGTCTGAATCAATTAGTAAAGGCGCATTTGCTGGAGCACCACTTAAAGAACCAGTCCAGTTCCAACGTCCTCCACCAGCAGAATCTCCTAATACAGCAGGAGCAAAAGCTACCCAGTAGTCACCAGCTGGTAACGTTACTTGAGTACCACCATTAGCAGCAGTTACATTAATTTGGAAATCACCATCAGCAGCTTCATCAATAATGATTTCAAATCCAGCACCTAATTGTACACTTGTTAAGTTTACAAGGGCATCAGATGTTGTTGGATCTGCATCAGGAAATCCACCACCATCTTGGTAGATGAAAAAATCTGCTCCAGTTAATTCGTCTTCGATAGAACCACCATTAGAGTTTGTTCCAGGAAAAGTAAAACTTCCTAAAGTTGTATCTGCATCTAGTGTAAAAAAATCAGCACAGAAAACACCTGCATCATTAGCTCCGTTTGTAGAGATTAAAGAAGTTGTATTATCTTCTACTCTTTCAATAACTACATCTTGTGCAAATGCAGTGAATACTAGTGCAAAAGCAGCTAGTGTTAAAGTAATTTTTTTCATAATAAAAATTTTTAAGGGTTAAATAAAGTTTAATTTTGAAACACAAATATAGAAAAGCAATTTATATTTAACACATAATTTAAAGAAAAACACTAAATCATGTATTTTAACCGAAAAGTGATACAATACAACATCAAAATAGCACTAAATAGCTGCTTTATTTGCACTATTATTCTTCTTACTAGTTGTAATAATCAAAAAGAAAACTCAAGCCTAATCACTCTTTTTGAAATATCAAATGGAACCCAAACCCCAGAATATAAAGATGTAATTTCTTTTTATAAAAATTTAGCAAAAGCACACCCCACTGTCTCTATTACCCAAGAAGACCAAACAGATAGCGGCTATCCGCTATCTGTAATATATTTTGACCCCACAGGCAAAAGCATCACCTCTATCTCACAGGCAAAAAAAAGCAATAAAAATATCTTACTAATTAACAATGGTATCCACCCAGGAGAAAGTGATGGCATAGATGCCTCTATGCTCTTGCTGCGTGATTTGGCTCAAGGAAAGATAGTAGCTCCAACAAATACTATAGTAGCAGTCATTCCAGTGTATAATATTGGAGGCGCATTGCAAAGAAACAGCACCACTAGAACCAATCAACAAGGTCCAATAGTATATGGTTTTAGAGGAAATGCTCGTAATTATGATTTAAACAGAGATTTTATAAAAGCAGATACAAAAAACGCAAAAGCCTTCACAAAAATATTTAGAGCCCTAGACCCNGAGCTCTTTATAGACANCCATGTAAGTAACGGGGCTGATTACCAATACGCCCTTACACATCTATTTACCCAGCACAATAAATTAGGGGGCGAAGCTGGAGTGTATCTTAATGAAATATTAATGACACGCTTACAAGACTCTTTAAAAGTAAAGAAATGGGACATCACACCTTATGTAAATGTATTTAACTCTCAACCAGAAAAAGGATTTACGCAGTTCATGGACTCTCCTAGATACTCCACTGGATACACAACCCTATACAATACACTAGGTATGATGGTAGAAACACATATGCTAAAACCCTACAAGCAGCGCGTTGAAGGAACCTATGAGTTAATGAAAAGCTTTATTGCCATCACAGACGCAGATGCAAAAAATATTAAAAACATACACCAAAGGGCAAAAACTCGATTTAAAAAAACAGACCTATATCCAATACTCTGGACAACAGACAGCACAAAAACACAAACATTACAATTTAAAGGCTACCAAGGTGACATGATTCCTAGCGAGGTAACTGGCAAAATGAGACTTAAATTTGATCACAGCAAGCCCTTTGTAAAACCAACACTTTATTACAACACATTTAAAGCCTCAAAAGAAATTACTATTCCTGGATACTACGGTATACCCAAAGGATACTGGAAAGTACTAGAAAGGCTAGCGTTAAATAACATTCAGGTTTCAGAAATACAAAAAGACACCACACTTGCAGCACAAGTGTACTATATAAAAGACTACAAAAGCAGACAATCACCTTATGAAGGGCACTACTTGCATTACAACACACAAGTTACTGCCAAACAAGAAAATATTACCTTGCAAAGGGGAGACTATCTAGTTACTACCGCTCAAGAAGGTATTCGGTATTTATTAGAAACACTAGAGCCTGAAGCTGTAGATTCCTTTTTTAATTGGAACTTCTTTGACACCATTTTACAACAAAAAGAAGGNTTCTCTCCTTATGTNTGGGAAGACAAAGCAAAAGAACTTCTAGAGAACAACCCTAAACTTAAAATAGAGTTTGAGACTAAGAAAAAATCAGAACCTGTATTTGCCAATAATTGGTATGCACAATTAGATTGGCTTCACAAGCATTCTCCAAACTATGAGCAAAACCATTTAAGATACCCTATCATTAGGGTGGGTGGTTAGATACTCTTTAGGGAATAGAAGTTTTATATTCTCATAAGACTCTGTGAGTGCTTTTTGAGATTTTGCAAAGTTTTTCCAACGTGCTTTGGTTATGTCTTCTTCAATTTGTGGGGTTAAATCTCCCTTGTAGTTTGTGTACATCTCATACCAATATGTTACTTTGAGTTTTAGTTTATCATTACGTTTAAAAACATGATATGTTTTGGCAATAAACTTTCGCAGCTCTAGATCTTGAACCCCAGTTTCTTCTTGGGTCTCTCTCAAAGCAGCAGCTTGATAAGACTCATCTTTCTCAACCTTCCCTTTGGGTAAATCCCATTTTCCGTTACGGCGTATAAAAAGGATTTCCTTTTTTGCATTAAAAACCAAACCTCCACCTGCAAAAACTACAGGTAGCTTTTTTAATAAAAACTGTTCTAATTTCTCCTCATTTTTATGATATAAATTAACATACAACAAAGAACCATCATTGATTTTACGAATCAATTTTTTGAACTTCACCTCTTTTAATGGTATGGTTGTATACTGCTTCCCAATATTTTTTTTGGTAGACAATATAATTGGCAGGTCATTGACAAAAACTTTATACATTTGCAGCTATGATATTAAATAAGGAGACCGCCCAAAAGACAGCCGAATTATTACTGCAAATTAATGCAATAAAACTACAACCACAAGAGCCTTTTACTTGGGCCTCTGGATGGAGCTCACCAATCTATTGTGATAACCGCATAACACTGTCCTACCCTGCTATAAGAAATTACATAAGAGAACACATTGCCTCTCAAATAGAGACCCTATACGGAAANCCAGATGTTATTGCTGGTGTTGCTACTGGAGCCATAGGCATTGGTATGTTGGTCGCAGACTACCTTAACTTACCTTTTTGTTATGTTCGTCCAGAGGCAAAAAAGCATGGAAGACAAAACAAAATTGAAGGAATGGTGCAAGAAAATCAAACCGTAGTGGTGGTAGAAGATTTAATTAGTACAGGAAAAAGTAGCTTAGTAGCTGTAGAGGCGCTAAGAGAAGCTAATTTAAACGTCAAGGGAATGCTTGCTATTTTCTCATACGGTTTTGACCTAGCAGATGAAAATTTCCGTAAAGCCAATATAACCCTTAACACACTTAGTAACTACGAACATCTGTTACTAAATGCCGAGAAATCACATTTTATTTCATCCTCAGAGAGCAAGCAACTCAGCTCTTGGAGAGAAAATCCAGCCACTTGGACTGGTAAATAAAAAAAGGCGTGATTTTATAAAATCACGCCTTTTTTAAATAAACTGGTTACATACTTAGCTTGTTTTAAAAGGCAAATAAGGGCTTTTTATAAAGGTAACTAAGCTGCTTATTATTCCGTAGAAGAAATAATATATTGCTAAAGTAACGTATAGCTTGGCTAAAATTGCCACTACACCAACGTACCCCCATAATACAGCATACAAACCGCTAAGACTCCAAGGATCACCTGCAGTTAATGTAGGGTCCCAAGCAGACCAATCTGCCAAAACACCACCAACAAACCCAAGGTTTAAAAGCTCAGTGAGTGAAGCAACTGCAGCCATTGGAAGGGCATATGCATATGAAATATTATCTGTCCAGCCTGTCATAACACCTCCAGAAACATCTAGTGAAGTAGCCCATGTAAGTGTCATGCAAATAGCTCCAAACAGGGCAACTAATGCGCCAACATGGCCTAGTAGCTTAATGTTAGCTACTGCCAAGTCTCTAAAAACAAAATCTACAATAGAACTTTTGGAGCTAGCCAGGCTATCTCCGGTAGATCTTACTACCTGTGCAATAGGGAATGCCGCATATACCCAGATAAGCATAGAAAGTACATTACCTACAATAGCTGAACCTTCACCCATGTCGCCATTCCAGATTGGAGATAGAACATACATTAGAGAAGTAAGTAAAATAACAAGTGCAGATACTGTGTAGAATTTTCCTGTCCAGTTTGCAACATTGTGTTCTGAATCTTCTACCATTGAATTAAAATTATTCATTGGGAGTTTGCTGTTGATCATTTTTGGTAGATCAAAAAGCTGAGTTAAAATTTTTTCCATAGTGGTTAATTAATAGATTATTAAATTAGTAAAGTTGTTATTATCAGCAAAGTAGCATAATTGTTTTAATAAAAAACCAATATTTTAACATATTTATTAACTTAACATTAACAATTTTATAAAATTTTTAAATAATTAGTAATAAAAAACAAAGTGATTATCTCAAAATGATCTTCATTTTTTTAACTATTGTAGGCAACTTAAAATAATATTTTAAAAATTAATTTTATCTTGCAAAGCACAAATAATAAAGTCTCATGGAACTAAATAGTAAAAAAGTAATTGTTCAAAAATCTGCCTCAGCTCTTTGCGNTCACTTAAGTGATGTAAAAAACTTTGAGCAACTAATGCCAGAGAATATTAGCAAGTTTGAAGTAATTCGAGAAGATGCTTTTATTTTTGCTATAATGGGTATGCCGGAAATTGCTTTGGAGGTAAAAGAGATCATAAACCCAAACAAAGTAACCCTGGGTGCAATTAGTGATAAAATTCCTTTTACTCTTATTGGAAACATAGAAGCCAAAGACGACAACTCCTCATTCATTGAATTACAGTTTCAGGGAGACTTTAATCCTATGATGGCAATGATGGTAAAAGCTCCGGTAAGTAAATTTATAGAAACACTCGCTTCAAATTTAGAAACAATTTAAAAGTGATATTTTATTTCTTTTAGATTGTAGGTATCTCTCTGTGAGGCTTCATTCTCTAAGACTAGTAGGCCAGATTTTGTGACACCTCTTAGTATGGCATTAAAAGGAACCTTGGTATTTGTAGAAAAAACAGCTACTGTGTCCAGTCTAAATAAGTCTTGATTATAGGAGTTGAAAATTGCTTCAAAATCTTGATTGTCTACACGAGTTAATTGTATTTTTAATTGTAGCAACAATACCTCCAGGACCAAAGAGATATCAAAAGAGTTTCCGCTAGCCAGTCTCAAAGAACTTGCCAATGGAAGGTCTTTAAATTGATTTTCATTTACATTTATTCCAATACCAATTATAGTGGAGTCTAAATGTGTTCCCTTGGTCGTGTTTTCAATTAATATTCCGCAACATTTCTTACTTCGTGACATAATGTCGTTAGGCCACTTTATACTTATTTCAGGTATTTTTAAATGCTTTAGGGTGTAAAAAACAGCTAGTGAGACAGCCATTGAAACATACCATTGTTGTGAGATTTGAAGACCCTCAAAACGCTTAAAAACACTTAGGGTAAGGCTATTGTTGGGCTGAGAATGCCACTGGGCATCTACTTGACCTCTTCCTTTTGTTTGTTTGGAAGTTACTACCACTGTATAATCTTTTAAAAAACAAGTCTTAGCCAAGTCTTTTAAGTACGTATTGGTGGATGGGGTGGCACTAAGTTTGATTATATTCACGAGTGACAATTTAAGATTTTATTATAGATGCAAAACACTTATAACAAACAAAAAGTAATAACTTTGCATAAACAAAACGTTTGAATGACCAAAAAAGAAAAAAATACAGACCTCCTTATTACACATATTATTAGAGGAATTGAAGAAGTTAAAGGACAAGATATTGAAATTCTTGACCTTAGAGAAATCGAAAATACAGTTACAGATTATTTTATTATTTGTAATGGTACTTCTAACACTCAGGTAAATGCTATTGTAAGTTCTGTACAAAAAATAGTGAGTAAAGCTTTAAAAGAAAAAGCTTGGCATATAGAAGGAAGTGAGAACTCTGAATGGATTCTTATGGACTATGTTCACGTTGTGGTTCACGTTTTTCAAAAACACATTAGAGATTTTTATGACATTGAAGGCCTATGGGGTGATGCAAAGTCTGTCAAAATCGAAACTTCTCATTAAAAAACAGTAAAGCCACATGGCAAACGATACAAAAGATTCCAAGGACAANAAAAACAAAAAACCTGATCTAAAAAAACCAAAATTTAGCCCATATTGGATATACGGTTCTATTTTTGTTATTTTCTTAGCACTGCAACTCTCTGGTGGCAGCAACTTTTCTCAAACAAAAAAAACAAGCCAAGCAGAGTTTGAAAATTATTTGAGACAGGGAGATGTTCAAAAAGTTGAGATTGTAAACAAAAAAGTAGCCAAAGTATATCTTACTCAAGAGGCAAGATCTCAAGGAGTACATACTAAAAATAAACCAAAAGGACTCTTAACACCTGGAGCCAATGACCCTACCTATGAGTTTGAGTTTGGTGATCTTCAAAATTTTGAAAATAATTTTCAAATTATAAAAAGAGAAAACAATTTGGACACCCAAATTATCTGGAACACAGAGACCAATCTTTGGGGTGAAGTTATTGTAGGACTACTTCCTTTTATAGTAATCATTGGTATTTGGATTTTTATTATGAGACGTATGTCTGGCGGCGGAGCTGGAGGCGGAGCTGGAGGTCAAATTTTCAATATCGGAAAATCTAAAGCTAAATTATTTGATGAAAAATTAGATGTAAAAACATCCTTTAAAGATGTTGCAGGCCTAGAAGGGGCAAAAGAAGAGGTACAAGAAATTGTAGATTTTCTGAAATTCCCAGAAAAATACACAGCCCTTGGAGGTAAAATTCCTAAAGGAGCCCTTTTGGTAGGACCTCCAGGTACAGGGAAAACATTATTGGCTCGTGCGGTAGCTGGTGAGGCCAAAGTACCTTTTTTCTCTTTATCTGGTTCAGATTTTGTTGAAATGTTTGTGGGTGTAGGTGCATCTAGAGTACGTGATTTATTTAAACAAGCCAAAGAAAAATCTCCCTCTATTATTTTTATAGATGAAATAGATGCCATAGGCCGTGCTCGTGGAAAAGCTAATTTCTCAGGCTCTAATGATGAACGTGAAAACACCTTAAACCAACTCCTAACAGAGATGGATGGTTTTGGCACAGATTCTAATGTAATTGTAATTGCCGCTACCAATCGTGCAGATGTGCTGGATAAGGCCTTAATGCGTGCAGGGCGTTTTGATAGACAAATTTATGTAGACCTTCCAGATGTAAGAGAGCGTAAAGAAATCTTTGAAGTACACTTGCGCCCTTTAAAAAAGGAAGAAGGCCTAGATACAGATTTTCTTTCTAAGCAAACACCAGGATTCTCTGGAGCAGACATTGCCAATGTTTGTAATGAAGCTGCTCTTATAGCTGCAAGAGGCGAGAAAAAAGCAGTAGGAAAACAAGATTTCTTAGATGCTGTAGATAGAATTGTTGGAGGTCTTGAAAAAAAGAACAAAATTATTACACCAGCAGAAAAAGAAGCAATTGCATACCACGAAGCAGGACATGCAACGGTGAGTTGGATGTTAGAGCATGCAGCGCCACTAGTCAAAGTTACCATTGTACCAAGAGGGCAGTCTTTAGGAGCCGCATGGTATCTTCCAGAGGAGCGTCTTATTGTAAGGCCTGAGCAAATGCTTGACGAAATGTGTGCAACACTTGGAGGAAGAGCGGCAGAGAAAGTAATATTCAATAAAATATCTACTGGAGCCCTTAGTGATCTTGAAAAAGTAACCAAACAAGCCCGTGCAATGGTAACTGTATACGGTCTTAATGATAAGGTTGGTAACCTTACCTATTATGATTCAAGTGGGCAGTCTGAATACAATTTCAGCAAACCATACAGTGAAAAAACTGCGGAGTTAATTGACAAGGAAATATCAAATCTTATCGAGACGCAATACAACCGTGCTATTGAANTATTAGAGGCTAACAAAGAAAAACTTACAGAACTAGCAAATGTACTGCTAGCCAAAGAGGTTATTTTTAAAGACAATCTAGAAGTTATCTTTGGGAAAAGACCTTTCGAAAAATCTATTAGCGAAATAGTAGAAGATCCTAAAGAAGACAAACAAGCTCCACAGGCTGAACAAGAAAATGGTGATCTTACTAGCTAACGGTTCGTTTTACTACCATTTGAGTAAAGATTAGTATTGTGGGTTTTCTATGACGAGATTTTTACTATCTTTGATATAACTAGAATCTAAACACCTATAAACCCTGCANATGAGTCTCTTTAAAAGACTTTTAAAAGGAAATCTCAATCTAAAAAAAACACCTAAACAAAAAGGTGATGATGATGATTGTGGCAAATATTATCCAGAAGATAGTCTTGCCATNGATGAAAGGTTTACCAATAACTTCAGGAAAAACGGAGGTAAATTCTTATACTGTACAGATGCTCAAGAAATTAACGAAGCGTTTGATAACATCTTACTAGAGAATGACTGGTATGAAAAAGAGGTGTTCTGTATCAATGAAATGCTCTCTAAAAAGTTTGACGGNTATAATTTAAATTTNACCAAAAAAACTACTGCTACCTTTTTCTTGACTACTTGTGAGTCTTTGATATCAAAAAATGGCTCCATTTTACTTTCTTCAAACCAAATTAAGGAGAAAAAATTAGATGAGTTACCTGCCAATATTGTCATATTTGCCACCACGAGCCAGTTTGTAGAAAACATCAGTGAAGGGTTACGTATTATCAAAAATAGTGGCGGGAAATTTATTCCTAGCAATATCACTGCAATTCAAGATTTTGAGACAGAAAAAGAAAAGGATTTTATGAGTTATGGAAGTAGTACAAAAAACTTATATTTGCTGCTTCTAGAAGACCTATAGAAGATATATAATATGAGAGAAATTGTTGTACGAAGTATATCGGGGATTTTGTATGTCCTTGTCGTAGTTTTTTCCATGTACACCTCTCGTGAGCTATTTATGATGCTTTTTCTCATTCTTGGGCTTCAAACCCTTAAGGAATTTAAAAAACTCATACACTTAAAACATTTCACCCCTTATCTTCTGCTTCCAATTTCGCTTTTACTGATAAGCTACTATTACCCGGGAAATAGTATTCTATATACATACCTAGGCAGCTCTTTACTAGTGAGTATACTATTGGCCAAAGATGTACAATCAACCAAAAATAACCTTTTACTTAAAAAGCAAAAATACATCCCTACAATGCTTTACATCATAAGTGGCTTTGTTTTTTTAACACTCATTCCATTTTCTAAAGGGGTATTTAAGCCAGAGATTATTGTTGGGGTTTTTGTGTTAATTTGGTGCAACGACACCTTTGCGTATATCATTGGTAAATCACTGGGTAAAAACAAACTACTGGAGAGAGTTTCTCCNAAAAAAACAATAGAAGGGTTCTTTGGAGGACTCCTAGGNGCTGTTATATCAAGTTTCATTATATTTAATGTGTTAGATATATACACGTTACCTATTTGGATTTCTCTTGCGATCATTATTTCAGTGTGTGGAAGCATTGGAGATTTAGTACAATCCAACTACAAACGCCAAGCTGGAGTAAAAGATAGTGGAAACGTAATGCCTGGACACGGAGGATTATATGACAGGCTGGATAGCGCTATTTATGCCAGCCCATTTATTTATGCATTTTTACAACTTATAACTTATGTTTCATAAAGAAGGATACAAAATTATTTTAATTACGTTAGTGCTAGCTATTGCAATGAGCCTGGCTGCAGATTATTTCATTATAAACGATTATCTAAGAAGCGCTTTTATGCTCCTGGCTATTGTAATGCTAGTGCTAGTATTGCAGTTTTTTAGAAACCCAAAAAGAAACCTTAACATAAGCGAAGATCATGTAGTATCTCCTGTAGATGGAAAAGTTGTGGTTATTGAAGAGGTGTTTGAAAAAGAGTTTTTCAATGAAAAAAGACTACAGGTATCTGTGTTTATGTCTCCCATAAACGTGCACGTTACGCGGTATCCTGTTGCTGGNGAGGTGGTTTTTAGCAAATACCATCCAGGAAAATTTTTGGTAGCTTGGCATCCAAAATCTAGTGAAGAAAATGAGCGCACNACCGTTGTGGTAAGCTCCAAAAAATTTGGAAATGTACTTCACCGTCAAATCGCAGGCGCACTGGCTAGACGTATTGTAAATTACGCAGAAAAGGGACAACAAGTAACGCAAGGAAGCGACAGCGGCTTTATTAAGTTTGGATCTCGTGTAGATGTATTTTTACCTGTAGGCACAAAACTTGATGTAAAACTCAACGATGTTGTAAAAGGAGGAACCTCCATTTTAGCATCTATTTAAGCAAAGTAAACTATTGTAATGACATCACAGGAAATAGACATAGCATTTAAAAAAGCTGTTGAAAGCGTAAATGGGCACAAGGAGCCTTTTCCTGCAGATACATTATTAAAGCTGTATGCGTATTACAAACGCGCTACAAACTCTTGGCACAAACCAAGCAATAGCAAGAAAAAACTAATTTCGGCTTTTAAAACAAATGCACTCTTTCAAGCCCAGCATCTTAGCCAGGACGAGGCTAAACTGGAGTATATAGAAACCTCAACGCATTATTTTTTGTATAGAAAGTAATCTCTAACAAAAAACATTTTTTAACTAAGACTTTTTATTGAAGTTTCGATAGTTTCAATCTTTGCAATTGCATCTGCTTCTTTTTTGCGCTCGTTATCTACCACTTGTTGTGGAGCACCGCTTACAAATTTTTGGTTTTTCAACTTACCTTGTACGCTTTTTAGAAACCCTTGAGTGTATTTTAATTCTTCTTTTAATTTTAGTATTTCCTGCGCTACATCAATAGTTCCCTCAATGGGTATAAAATATTCGTTAGACTTCACCCTAAAGGTTAAGGCACCCTCTACCCCACTTGAAACAGGAGTCATCTCACTAATATTTCCTAGTTTTTTTATAACAACATCGAACTGACTATGTACCTTCTCTGTATTAATTACTGAAAGTGAAATAGCATCTTTAAAAGCAATGTTTTTTTCTTTTCTGATGGTTCTAATTCCAGAAATAACCTCAGATGCAAACTCAAAATCAGACAATAAGGCTGTGTCTATTGTTGTTGTTTTGGGCCAATGATTAACAATCAACGCTTCTTGAGGTGTTCTTTTTGCGATGGCATGCCATAACTCTTCTGTCAAAAACGGCATAAAAGGATGTAATATCCTTAGGTTGTCTTCAAAAATAGCAACCACACTATCATAGGTTTGTTTATCTATTGGAGCCTGGTATGCGGGCTTTATAATTTCCAGAAGCCAGCCACAAAAATCATCCCAAACCAACTTATAACTTGCCATTAAAGCATCACTAATTCTGTATTTGCTATAATGATCCTCAATCTCAACCAGTGTTTGCTGCAAACGAGATTGATACCAATTAATGGCGATTTTGGAGGATTCTGGTTGTGAAATAGTAGCGTCTATATCCCAAGATTGGGTTAGCTTAAATGCATTCCAAATTTTATTTGAAAAACCTTTTCCTTGCTGGCAAAGCCCTTCATCAAACATCAAATCATTTCCTGCAGCAGCACTCAAAAGTAAACCCACACGTACACCATCTGCACTATAGGTTTGTATAAGTTGTAAAGCATCTGGAGAATTCCCTAAAGATTTACTCATTTTACGACGCTGCTTATCACGAACGAGTCCTGTTAGGTATACATTTTTGAAAGGTTTTTTACCGGTATACTCATAGCCGGCTATGATCATTCTTGCTACCCAGAAAAATAAAATATCAGGTCCAGTGACCAAATCATTGGTTGGATAGTAATAATTAAACTCTTTATTATCTGGATTGTTTAATCCATCAAATACGCTCATGGGCCAAAGCCAAGACGAAAACCAAGTATCTAAAGCATCGGCATCTTGGTGCAGGTCTGTAATTTTTAAAGATGTATTGCTGGTTTTTTCTTTGGCCAACATCAAAGCTTCTTCTATAGTTTCAGCTACTACAAAATCTTCTTTCCCATCTCCATAGAAATAGGCTGGAATTTGTTGCCCCCACCAAAGTTGGCGAGAAATATTCCAATCTCTAATATTGGTCATCCAATGACGGTAGGTATTCTCAAATTTCTTTGGATGTAAAACGACATCATCTTGCTCCAAAACAGCTTTTATGGCAGGCTTTACTAAATCTTCCATTTTTAAAAACCACTGGTCGCTAAGGCGCGGTTCTATAACGGCTTTGGTGCGCTCACTGGTTCCTACTTTGTTGAGGTGCTGCTCTGTTTTAATCAAAGCGCCCAACTCTTTTAGCTCAATTGCAATTTCTTTACGAACCACAAAACGATCTTTTCCTTGGTAGTGCAATCCAAAACTATTGAGCGACGCATCGTCATTAAAAATATCTATAACTTCCAATTTGTGGGTATCTCCCAGCATTTTGTCATTTTCATCATGTGCTGGAGTTACCTTTAAACACCCAGTACCAAACTCGATGTCTACGTATGAATCTTCTATTATTGGAATTACTCTATTGCAAATAGGCACTATGGCTTTTTTTCCTTTTAAATGAGCAAAACGATCATCATCGGGGTTTATGCAAATGGCGGTATCACCAAAAATAGTTTCTGGACGCGTGGTAGCAATGGTTAGGGTCTTGTCGCTGTCTTGTATTTTGTAGCTAATGTAAAACAAATCACCTTGTTGCTCTACAAAATTAACCTCTTCATCACTTAAAGTTGTTTTTGCCTCTGGATCCCAATTTACCATTCTATAACCTCTATAAATAAGGCCTTTGTTGTACAAGTCAACAAAACTTTTTATAACTTGAGTAGACATGTCAGGATCAAGGGTAAATTTAGTACGCTCCCAGTCACAAGAGGCACCAAGTTTTTTTAGTTGATCTAAAATAACACCACCATACTCATCGGTCCAATCCCAGGCGTGTTTTAAAAATTCTTCTCTTGTTAAATCTGCTTTCTGGATTCCTTGTTCTTTAAGGCGCGCAACAACTTTGGCTTCTGTTGCAATACTTGCATGATCGGTGCCAGGCACCCAACACGCATTAAAGCCTTTTAAGCGTGCTCGACGTATTAGGACATCTTGTATGGTGTTATTTAGCATATGTCCCATATGGAGGACCCCTGTAACGTTTGGAGGGGGTATTACAATAGTGTACGGCTCACGATCGTCTACTTCACTATGGAAATAGTTGTGCTCCATCCAGTACTGGTACCACTTATCTTCAACATCTTGTGCATTATAGGCTCCTGTTTGGGTCATTTTGGTATCATTTTTGAAATAAGATTGTAAAAGTAGGGATATCTATAGTATTATGAAATGTTTAATGTCTATAACTTAACTTGCACAGCATACTAAAGTTCCCTAAATTAGCAATCCTTAATAGCATATGATATGAAAAAGTTAATAGTAGTAGCGTTAATTAGCCTAATTGGATACACCTCAAGTGCGCAAGCCAAAATCAGTTTCAAAAACGAAACGGTAGATTACGGNAAGATTGTAAAAGGAAGTGATGGAGTTCGTGTATTCGAATTTACCAATACCGGAGANGCAGAATTAGTGGTAACAAATGTAAAATCTAGTTGTGGGTGTACGGTTCCAAAAAAACCAGAAGGACCTATTGCTCCTGGAGCCTCTGGAAGTATTGAAGTTAAGTATGACACAAACAGAGTNGGTCCTATAAGAAAAACAGTAACGGTATACTCTAATGCAGATGAGCCAATAAAAGCCCTAAAAATAAAAGGAGAGGTTTTAAATGCAGATAAGAGCATCTTAGAAAAAACAGAAGAGTAACACTGCNGTTTTAATATATAAATTTGGTCGATTTACTTTTGTGAATCGACCTTTTTTCTGTCGTAAAATTAGGTTTAAAATAAATAGACAAACCGCAGGCTTACATAGCATATTTTTAAACTATTTTTTGCAACTTTGTTATTCAAATAATACTGTTATGCCAATAATTTCAACCAAAGGGCAATTAATGCCAGAATCACCCATAAGAAAGCTGGTTCCTTTCGCAGAGAAAGCCTACAAAGCAAATAAAAAAGTATATCATCTTAATATTGGACAACCAGATATTAAGAGCCCAAAACANGCCATGGANGCGGTAGCCTCTCACGCACTTGATGTCCTTGCATACACAAGATCTGAAGGNTCTGAGACCTACAGAACAAAAATTGCAACGTATTATCAAGGAAAAAATATTCCTGTAAATCACAATGAACTTATTGTAACCACTGGAGGTAGTGAGGCCCTATTGTTTGCTATGGGTAGTATTGCAGACACTGGCGATGAAATTATCATCCCAGAGCCTTTTTATGCAAATTACAATGGTTTTGCAATAGCATCTGGGGTAAAAATAGTACCGGTTATTTCAAAAATAGAGGACAACTTTGCCTTGCCTGATATTTCAGAATTTGAAAAACTTATTACCCCAAAAACAAAGGCTATTCTTATATGCAATCCAGGAAACCCAACTGGCTACCTATACTCTAAACAAGAAATACAAACCCTAGCAGCAATTGTAAAAAAACATGATTTGTTTTTAGTGGCAGATGAGGTATATAGAGAATTCACCTATGATAATGTTAGGCATTATTCTATCCTTGAAGAACCAGGTATGGAAGACTATGCAATAATTATAGATTCTGTATCAAAACGTTATTCTATGTGCGGAGCCCGTATTGGCTGCTTGGTGAGTAAAAACAAAATGGTACTAAATACTGCTTTAAAATTTGCCCAGGCAAGGCTAAGCCCACCAACATTTGCGCAAATAGCCAGTGAGGCTGCCTTAGATACGCCACAATCTTATTTTGACCAGGTCATCGATCAGTACAAGGAACGTAGAGATGTTTTAATTGAAAAACTAGAGGAAATCCCTGGAGTTAAAGTTGGATACCCTAAAGGTGCTTTTTACTGTATTGTACAGTTACCTATAAAAAATAGTGATGCCTTTGCACAGTGGCTTCTTGAAGAGTTTGATGTTGATGGAGAGACTATTATGGTGGCTCCTGCTGCAGGTTTTTACTCCACACCAGGGGTTGGCCAAAATCAAATACGTATTGCATACGTACTCAACAAAGAAAGCCTAATCAAAGCAGTACACATATTAAAACAAGCACTAGTAGTCTATAAAGAGTAATGAACATACAACAAAATATATCTTTAAAACCTTACAATACCTTTGGTATAGAGTGTGAGGCGCGATATTTTGTTTCTGTACATACTATAGAGGAGTTGCAAGAAGCCCTGGCTTTACCTAAGTATTTAAAAAAATTCTTACTCGGCGGCGGAAGCAACATGCTACTTACAGGCCCTATTGACGCGCTGGTAATACACGTAAACCTAAAGGGGATTTCTATAGAAAAACAAAATCAAAATTCTATAGAGCTTTCCTGCATGGCTGGAGAAAACTGGCATGATTTTGTACTCCATTGCATAGAAAACAACTACGGCGGGTTAGAAAACATGTCTCTCATACCTGGAAACGTAGGCACTGCTCCTATTCAAAATATCGGCGCCTATGGCGTGGAGTTAAAAGATGTTTTTTTGAAATGTGATGCAATTGAAATTGCCACTTCCAAAGAAGTTTCTTTCACCCATCTACAGTGTAATTTTGGATACCGAAATTCTATTTTTAAAACCACACATAAAGGAAATATGTGATTACTAGAGTAACATTTAAGCTCACCAAAAATAACCACAAAATACAAACTCAGTATGGTGCTATTAATGAGCATTTGTCTATGAATAATATTACAAACCCCACCATTAAACAGGTTAGTGATGCAGTAATAGCGATAAGACAGTCTAAATTACCCGATCCAAAAAAGCTAGGCAACAGTGGTAGCTTTTTTAAAAACCCAGTGGTTGACAACAACACTTTCGAGGCTTTTCATTCACAATTTCCAGAGGCTCCTTTTTATGCCCTAGCAAATGCTGAATTTAAAATACCCGCTGGCTGGCTTATAGAACAAGCAGGATTTAAAGGAAAACGTTATGGAGATGCTGGTATTCATAAAAACCAAGCCCTTGTGCTGGTAAACTACGGAAATGCCACTGGAGCACAAATTTGGGAACTGGCTCTTAAAATTCAGCAAAAAGTGGCGAAAGACTTTGGTATTACCATAGAGCCAGAGGTAAATGTATTTTAAATTTAGACCTGAGACACGTTAATACACTTGGATGTATTGAATTTTTAATATTCATTGTTTCTCACAAAAAATCCTCGTATTTTCACGCTATGGAACCACAAGCACTTAGCAACCCATTTATACTCGTTTTTGGCGGTCTTATTTTAGTAGTTGTTCTATATTTTTGGAATAAAAAAAACCAAACAAGTTTAAAAAGTCGTAGAAACAAAACATTTAAACAGCGCTACGTCCAGCGTAAAAAGACAGATTTAGAAAAACGGTAAGCTATGAAAATATATACAAAAACTGGAGATACAGGGACCACTGCTCTCTTTGGAGGTACACGGGTTGCCAAACACCATATTCGTATAGAGAGTTACGGCACCGTGGATGAATTAAACTCACACATAGGTCTTATAAGAGATCAAGATATAGACCCTCACACCAAAGAAGAATTAATAACTATTCAAAACAAATTATTTACTGTGGGTGCGATTTTGGCAACACCGCCAGAAAAAGAAACATTAAAAAATGGAAAAGAAAGATTAAATATTCCAAAAATTTCTGAGCAAGACATTACTAGGCTAGAAACACAGATGGATATAATGAATGAGTCGCTACCTGAGATGACGCACTTTGTACTTCCTGGAGGTCACACCACGGTGTCATATTGTCACATAGCGCGATGTGTGTGCCGAAGAGCTGAGAGAATTACAACTCTTTTAAACGAGCAACAAGGTATAGATCCTAGGGTATTAAAATACCTCAACAGACTATCTGACTATCTTTTTGTAGTGGCACGGAAGTTGTCCTATGATTTAAAAGCAGAAGAAGTTAAGTGGATTCCTGAGAAAATATAAACAATAGTTTTCACTTAAAAATAGTACCATCAATTACTTGATAAACAGATAATTGTAAACGTTCTTATAAATAAAGCTTAAATAAGTTGTTTTTTAGTTGTCTATTTCGACTAAAAAATTATTTTTGCACAAAATTAAAACATTAATCAATGTACTGGACATTAGAATTGGCATCCTATTTAAGTGATGCGCCTTGGCCGGCAACTAAAGACGAATTAATTGACTACGCCATTAGAACGGGAGCACCACTAGAGGTTGTAGAAAATTTACAAGCCATAGAAGATGAGGGAGACTCTTATGATTCTATAGAAGAAATTTGGCCAGATTACCCAACAGATGAAGACTATCTGTGGAACGAGGACGAATATTAATATAAACGTTTTACAAAACGTTGGTATAAAATAGGCGCACTAAAAATCATGCGCTAAAAAAGTCTCTGTCTACAGGGGCTTTTTTTGTTATAGATTTACCCCTATAACATACTATATTACCATTTAATAAAAAAATACAGCGTTTAACGCTATACAACATAACAAGACACATGGGATTTTTAGATAACGTATTAAAAGTATTTGTGGGAGACAAATCCAAGAAGGATCTTGGAGACATACAACCCTATGTAGAACAGGTAAAATCTCATGAAGCTGCGCTAGAGAAATTAAGTATTGATGAGTTGCGCGCAAAAAGTGATGTCTTTAGAAACATTATCAAGGCAGACCAAAAAGAAATACAAGATGAAATAGATGCCTTAATTGTAGCTGCAGATAAGGANGAAGATATTGACAAAAAAGAAGATATTTACAACAAAATTGACGGCTTAAAAGATGACCGTTATGAAATTGAAAAAGCATCTCTAAATAAAATTTTAGGAGAGGCATTTGCTGTTATGAAAGAAACGGCAAAACGTTTCAAAAACAATGAAACCCTCCGTGTAACTGCTACAGCCTATGACCGTGAACTATCTGGAGAAAAAGACTATGTATCTTTAGATGGTGATCATGCCATTTGGAAAAACTCTTGGGATGCAGCAGGAAAACAAATAACCTGGGACATGGTCCACTANGATGTTCAGCTTATTGGGGGTGTTGCCCTGCATCAAGGTAAAGTAGCAGAAATGCAAACAGGAGAAGGTAAAACCTTGGTAGCAACCCTGCCNGTGTACTTAAATGCCTTGGCTCAAAATGGGGTTCATGTGGTTACTGTAAATGATTATTTAGCAAAACGTGATAGCGCTTGGATGGCGCCTATATTTCAGTTTCATGGAATGACNATAGACTGTGTTGATAACCATCAGCCAAATAGTGAATCAAGAAGAAAGGCTTATGACAGTGATATTACCTATGGTACCAACAATGAGTTTGGTTTTGATTACCTGCGTGATAATATGGCTCATAAACCACAAGACCTAGTTCAAAGACCACACCATTACGCAATTGTTGATGAGGTAGATAGTGTCTTAATTGATGATGCAAGAACGCCTTTAATTATTTCAGGGCCTGTAGCCCAGGGAGATCGTCATGAGTTTAATGAATTAAAGCCAAAAATTGCAGACATCGTTGCTGTTCAGCAAAAGTACCTAACAGGTGTTTTGGCAGAGGCAAAGAAATTAATTAAAGAAGGAGATGTTAAAGAAGGTGGATTTAAATTATTGCGTGTTTACAGAGGTATTCCTAAAAACAAGGCATTAATTAAATTTTTATCTGAAGAAGGAGTAAAACAGATTCTGCAAAAAACAGAAAACACCTACATGGCAGACAACAATCGTGAAATGCCACAAGTTGATGCAGAGTTGTATTATGTTATTGAAGAGAAAAACAATCAAATTGAACTTTCAGACAAAGGTGTTGAATACCTATCTGGACCAGACAATCCAGATTTCTTTGTAATGCCAGAAATTGGTACGGAGATAGCAAAAATTGAAGCACAAGAATTGCCTAGTGACCAAGAAGCAGCTCTTAAAGAAGAATTGTTTAGAGATTTCGGTGTAAAAAGTGAACGTATTCATACCCTAAGCCAATTACTAAAAGCCTATTCATTGTTTGAAAAAGACACCCAGTATGTGGTCATGGAAAACAAGGTAATGATTGTAGATGAGCAAACCGGTCGTATTATGGATGGACGCCGCTACAGCGACGGGCTACACCAAGCCATTGAAGCTAAAGAAAATGTAAAGATTGAGGCAATGACTCAAACCTTTGCAACAGTTACCCTGCAAAACTACTTCCGAATGTATAGAAAGCTATCTGGTATGACAGGTACAGCGGTTACTGAAGCGGGAGAACTTTGGGAAATATACAAACTAGATGTGGTAGAAATACCAACGAATAGACCTATTNTNCGTGATGATCGTGAGGACAAAATTTACAAAACTAAAAGAGAAAAATACAACGCAGTTATTGATGAGGTNACAGAACTCTCTAAGCAAGGAAGACCCATATTAATTGGTACAACATCTGTTGAGATATCTGAGCTATTAAGCCGTATGCTTAGTATTAGAAAAGTGCAACACAATACCTTGAATGCAAAGATGCATAAAAGCGAGGCAGATATTGTTGCCCAAGCTGGAGATCCTGGTGTGGTTACAATTGCNACCAACATGGCAGGGCGTGGTACAGATATTAAATTAAGTGATGCNGTGAANGCATCTGGAGGTCTTGCCATTATTGGTACAGAACGTCATGACTCTAGGCGTGTAGATAGGCAGCTAAGAGGTCGTTCTGGGCGTCAAGGAGATCCTGGTAGCTCGCAGTTTTATGTCTCTCTAGAAGACAATCTAATGCGTCTTTTTGGTAGTGAACGTATTGCTAAGATGATGGATAGAATGGGGCTACAAGAAGGAGAAGTAATACAACACTCTATGATTTCAAAATCTATAGAACGAGCTCAGAAAAAAGTAGAAGAAAACAACTTCGGTATTCGTAAAAGACTATTGGAGTACGATGATATTATGAACGCGCAGCGTGAGGTAATATACAAAAGAAGATACAACGCATTGTTTGGAGATAGACTGCGCGTTGATATTGCCAACATGATTTATGATACTGCAGAGATCATTTCACAGAACAACAAAGAAAGTCAAGATTTCAAAAATTTTGAATTTGAGTTGATACGTTATTTTTCTGTTAGTGCCCCTGTAGATCAAAACGAATTTGAAAAATTAGGATCTCAAGAAATTGCAGGAAAAGTTTATAAAGTTGCTTACGGCCACTATCAAGAAAAAATGAAGCAAAATGCAGAGATTGCCTTCCCTGTAATCCAAAATGTATATGAGAACCATAAAGATCAATACAAGCGTATTTTAGTGCCTTTCACAGATGGAGTTAAAACCCTAAATGTTGCCACAGATCTAGAAACAGCCTATCAAACAAAAGGTGCAGAACTAGTTAAGGATTTTGAAAAAAATATCTCACTTGCTATTATTGATGATACTTGGAAAACACATCTGCGCAAAATGGATGAGTTAAAACAATCTGTACAGCTAGCGGTACATGAGCAAAAAGATCCACTCTTAATTTACAAATTTGAAGCCTTTGAACTCTTTAAAAAGATGGTAGAAAATGTAAATAAAGATGTGTTATCATTCTTGTTTAAAGGAGAGTTACCTAAAGAAAACCAAAGACAAATTCAAGAAGCTCGTGAAGTAAAGAGTAAACAAAAACTTAACGAACAGAAAGACGAAATACAAAATCTTGACCAGCGCTCTGTTGGGTCTAAGGCAGCTGGACAAACTCAAAACCAGCAGCAAATAACAGAAACCATTACCCGCGAAATGCCAAAAATTGGTCGTAATGACAAAGTAACCATAAAGCATGTAATGAGCGGAGAGAGCAAACAAGTAAAGTACAAACAAGCAATCCCATTGATAACAAAAGGAGAATGGGTATTGACTCAATAACACTCAATTAAAAATATAAAATCCCCCAAAGGCATATGCTCTTGGGGGATTTTAAAATTAGCGTAGTACCTTATTGTAAAATAAGATTACTGTAATCTGCATTAACAAGAAAATTGCTGCTTGTGCTCGCATTTTTATAGAAACCTTTAGCTAAGACTCTTTGGGCATCTTTTGTTGTATTAAACTGCAATGATTTAGGATGTTTTAAACTTGATTTTTTTCCATTAAACAAAAATGTAAAAGGGGTGTCAGGCATCGCAACAGAGGCATCTGCATTGCGCAAAACAATCTCTAAGCGGGTAAAGTTATTTGCTACTTTACCAATAATCAGGGTCCCAAAAGAGCCTGTAACATAGGCCTCTTTGCTAATACTGCCAACAAACACGTCACTAGAATTAGCATTGAGCTGTATGCTCTCTAGGGTTTTAATTTCACAGGTATCTACAAATTTAACATACAAGGTACCATACTGCCAATGCTTTACTACCACAGGGGCGTAAGAGGCATTAATGAGTGTTTGTACTCCATCGATACGATCTGCGGTAAATGGAGTGTGATTTAAGGTTGCTTTTACATTAAATGCATCTGCCATTTTAATTTCACCGTATCTTACATTGATATCGGTTTCTGTATTTTTCGGCATTTTAATGATAATGGTCCTTTTAACCAGGGGTATTTTTTTGGCTTTGTTTGTTTTTACAATGGTTTTAACAGCTCCGTCTTTATCTATAAAGGTAGTCTTTGAGTATGAAATGCCATTGGCTATTTTGACGCTACGTTCGATAACTTTTCCAAGGGCTTGNGAGCTTTGCATATCGTTGTCAAATTCTTTGCCTATTTGAGCCTCTAAACTAGAGAGACTGTTACCGTTCCAGTTTCCCATAGCACTAGAGGTTATAATTACATTTTTTGAGTTTCCTAAAACCTCAAAATTCCACGCATCAAAAAGAGCTATTTTTTGTTCTTTAGTTACATCTTCTGCTTCTATAAAAGCTATCACCTCTACTTTGTCTTTATTCCATGTTTCAAAAATAACATTGGTATAAGAGGTCTTTAAAGTAACGAGCATATCATCACCGGCATTGTAAGACTCTACAAATTTTTCTTGAGAAAAACCTGTAGCCACTAAGCCGATAGAAAGCGCC